>JAEEGK010000168.1_pt1 | contig 165164 bp, 143 predicted proteins | sample 8958771 | NCBI WGS metagenome assembly JAEEGK01 (sample SAMN16246547, study PRJNA631951) | gut metagenome | biome: gut microbiome; feature: rumen; material: SC-attached | host: Bos | place: Iran: Karaj | collected 2018-10 | reverse complement strand
GATGCCGGCAACAAGAACGGCTCAGCCATTGGCAGCGAGGACGGCGACAACCATCGCGGCACGCTCCGTATCCATGACTGCATGATGGTCAATGCCGGCCAGACGCCAAACGGCACATCACTCTTCCCCAAGGAAACGCGCGTCCCCGCCTGCTTCTTCCGTCCCTACGCTATCGTAGAAGTCTGCGACCACCCTTCGGGAATCACCTATACCATCAATTCCGACGGCACCCACACCTCGCATTGCAAGCACTGCGCCGTGTCGGAAACGGCTGAGCACTTCGACAGCGACGGTGAGGGGCATTGCGTGTGCGGCTACAAGGCCAGTGAGGGAGTGTGGACGATTACATTGGCAAAGCCAGGCGTGGATGCAAACGGCGACTTTGACGGTTCATACAGCGGTCCGGGCTACGACGTAGCCAAGGGTCAGGCTTTCATCCTGCCCGAATGTGACGTTATCGTCAACGGTTATACCTTCAAGGGCTGGGTGGTCGGCAGCACGAGCACCAGCCTGGAGGCATCAGACGGCGCGACGTTCCTGTCTCCCGGTGAAGAATATACTCCCACGAGCAATCCCAATAACATCAAGGCCCACTACGAGCCACTCAACATCAGCCTGGCCGACAATGCCAATAACGAGGAGACCTTGTATATGTATGCCGGCAAGAAGGCACATAGCGTTACCCTTGCCGACCGCACGCTCTTTAAGGATGGCAAGTGGAACACGCTGTGCCTGCCGTTCTCGTTGAGTGCCGAGCAGATTGCCGCTAACGGGTACTTTGCAGGCGCAACGCTGAAGACATTGGACGCCGATGCGAAGAACGGCTTTGACACGACGGACGGCACGCTGTATCTGTCGTTCAAGGACGCAACAGAGATAGAGGCCGGAGTGCCGTATCTTGTGAAGTGGGAGAGTGGTGAGCCTATCACCGACCCCGTATTCGAGGGCGTGACCGTAAGCAGTACAGCTGCTCAGGCAGTGGAGAGCACGACCGCTGGACTGGAGTCCATTCAGATGGTGGGCTGCTACTCGCCCGTAAGCGTGACAGCAGACGACAAGAGCATCCTGTTCTTGGGTGACGCAAACACATTGTACTACTCAACCATTGACCGCCAGATTCGCTCATGTCGTGCCTATTTCTCAGTGCCATACATCAAGAACAACGCTGGAGCTAAGGCACGTGCGTTTGCATTAAGCTTTGACGGTGAAGATGTAACAGGCATTCTTGGAGTCTCGGCAGACTCTACAGATGTGAAAGATGGTGTGTGGTATTCGCTGGACGGTGTTCGCCTGAGTGGAAAGCCGACACAACGCGGATTGTATATCAATAATGGTAAAAAGGTTGTAATCAAGTAATCGATATGAAGAAGAAAGTATATATGAACCCCTCTATAAAGGTGGTTAGATTACATCACATGACGCCAATCCTGCAAGCAAGTCTGACAAGTGTCTGTACGAACTTGGGGTTATCCCTGAGCGAACAGGGTGGCGATGCCGATATCTATGATAGATAAGCTTCGGCTGTAGGAGGTGACAAGGGCCAGGTCCCTGTCACCTATATGATTACCAGAAGAATCGTGGCGGAGGAATTGTTTACCGCAATACGAGAAAAGACTCTCTTACGTGAAATAATTCCTCCCAAGGAGTGATTTTCTCAAATAATATTTGTAACTTTGCCATGTCATTGATGATTATACTTGTCTTGAATTACAGCACTAAGGTAAGTAAAAATCTGACATGACTAGATCCTGTGCCGCTCGGCTCTGCCGCTTTTCAAAGCAAGAGTTTCTTGTTTCTCAGGAACTTACAAATAAAAACATAACTAAAGTGCTGTGTTATTCAGGATAATGAAAGTAAGAGATTTTAAACTTTTCTTTTATGTCTTCTTTGTTGTCATTTTACTGACTGCATGTAGCAAGGAAGACCTCCCACCTACGCCCCCAAACAACAATGACGGCAAAATTACCACAGAACCTGTCATCAGTTTAAATTTGACTAATGATACAATTAGTGCCGAAGCTGGTTCAACAGAAATAAGTTTGAAGGCCAACTGCACATGGAATGCATTTTCAGATGCCTTGTGGTTGGACGTAAAACCAAATGCAGGCAAAGGAAACGCTATACTGAAATGTACATGGAAATCCAATCCCTACCCTCAACCACGAAAAGCTACCATCACCGTGCAATCAGGCGATGTGAGGAAGACTCTCAGCATCTTTCAGGCTGGTTACGAAATGGGCACCCAACCGCAAATTGTGAGTTGTCGCGGAGTGATCGGAAACTATATGAAAAACGAAGACAGCTATTTTGAAATAACTTTCGACCAACCTGTGACTGTTGACAGTTGGCACATGGACATGTACCTAATTGATTTTAGACCAACTTATCTGGAAGGAAACACCGTCGTACGCCAAAAATTTTCTCCGGCATGTATGGGACAAGACTTAACCTTTAAAGCGACAGTCAGCAACAAGAAAGGAAATTCATTTACCCTCGATGTCTCCATCCCATTCTATGATAAGAAATTTTTACCAAAAGGCGAAATCCGTTATGTGTTGCCAGCGGAAGACGAACGGAGCGTATGGGTATCGCTCACTCGTCCCAATAAGCTCATTCAGTTGTCGCTCGTCGATGGTCATGTGATGCACGACATAGACCTGCCTTTCGCTCCTTGTTATATCTGCTACAATTCCTACAACAAGAAAATCTACGTTCTGCCGTTCAATGCAGATTACATTTTGGGCTACAGCAATCATTTGTGTATGGTTGACCCACAGAAAGGGCACATCGAAGAGACTATTACTTTTGAGCCCTCACAAAATGCACATCCAGATTATCCTGCCATTTATCCTTATGAACTGCAGTTCACCAACGATGGTCTGGGGATAGTCTTACTATGTGAAAAAGGTGCTTCGGGCTTGGAGTGGCGATTTATCGACAGCGCCAACAAAAACAAGCAGGCAATGAGCGAAAACAGTGATCCGGGAATGACGCTTGAGCACGTCTATCGCAGTCACGACGGGCAGAAGATTTGGGGAAATCCTTATTGCCGCAGTTACGTTCCCATCTACAGCATCAGTCGCAAAGAGCCCACTCTCAAAGAGTATCAGTTGGACTCAAAATTCCGCTCCGATTACTATTACGCTGGAGGCAACATGATGGATATGCAGTTCAGTCGCCTGACCAACAAGGTGTTTATCAGCACAGCTCCTAGGTGTGAGTGTGTTATCAATCTCGATACCGACACTTATTCGAAGGCGTTCACTGCCGAAGCACGCAATTCGAAGGCTGCATGGGACTACTCGAGTAGTCAACGTTCATGGATTTATCAAGTATGTGCATATGACCGATGTTTTTTGTTAATTGACATGGACAGAAACGATGCCGTATTTTTCTGCAATCACATCTGGTATGACACCCCTTGTAATATTTATCACTTGCCAACCTCCGACCAAGTCATCGTTGCAGAAATGAATGGAATTTACGTTTTTGATGCATCAAAGATGAAGAATTGAAGTCTTTCTACAACCTTCAAGGTCAGCTTCTAACGCCCTCTAATCAGCCTTATAACGCATAGTTATCAGCCTTATAACTACCACTAACTAGGCTTATAACTTTGGATACTGATTATTTCATGCCGGTACGACTACTGAAGTTGATGCGGACACCCTTGTCGTCAACCATCATGTCCATGCCGCCGTTGTTACCGTTGCTGGCAGTAGGCTTGCGAACACCATCGAGTATTTCGCGGCACATGTTCTTAATGTCGGTTACACGCTGAGGCGTTTCCAGATTATCACCACTGTAATGACCAGGGAAGAGGAAACGGATGTCATGCTTCTTCATATAGTTCTCGATTCTCTCGGCGGTGTACATTTCGGTAGAAAGGTTGGTGAATACCAGCAGGTTGGTGGAGCCGAAAGCATCGCCACTGAATCCGTAATGCTTGGCCTTGTCGAAGAAAGTTGCGCTTCCGGGAGTATGACCGGGAGTAAAGATCACCTCTATCTCACGACCGCCGAGGTCGATTACTTGACCATCGTTAAGATAACGGATCTGCCCCTTGTAGTTACGCATGTTATTCGGAACGATCGTCATGTCACCTGCATTCAGATAGACCTCGGGGAATGGTCCTACCCCACCTGCATGGTCGCCATGGGCATGGGTTAGCATCATGGTGACAGGCTTGGAAGTAATCTTTGCCACGATCTTGTCCAGATCAGGAATATATGTTCCTGCATCAATCAGAATGGCACGGTCGTTACCCTCTACGAGGTAGAGGGATTCGTTATAAACTCGATGTCCGTTACCTATCCATGTATGATCATCGAGCTGGCGGAACACCACCTCATCATCCTGATAAACCACTTTGCCGCGAAGGTCGCGACTGTTGATATCGGTTACCTGCGCCTGAACCATATACGGTATGAGGGCAAGAAGCATTACTGCCAAGATCTTGTAAGTTTTCATATATAAAGATTCTGTAAATGATGATTTTCTTTCGTTATTCTTTTTGCAAAAATAATAACAAAAAATGAAATGGGAAAGAAAAATCGGCCTTTCTTACACATTTCCCTCATTTATTAGATAAAATCTTCACGTTCGAGCAAACAAATTCATTTGTTTTCTTCTCACTTAATCAGATTTTTCGTACCTTTGCAGCGCATTATAAATAAGGTAAAGAGAATCACTAAATAACACCCAACAGAGATGAAAAGAGACAACGAGATTTTCGAGTTGATTGAGAAAGAGCATCAGCGCCAGTTGAAAGGCATGGAGCTGATTGCCAGTGAGAACTTTGTAAGCGACCAGGTGATGGAGGCTATGGGCTCGTACCTGACCAACAAGTATGCCGAGGGCTACCCAGGTAAGCGCTACTACGGTGGCTGTCAGGTGGTGGATCAGGTGGAGCAGTTGGCCATCGACCGTGTTTGCAAACTGTTCGGCGCCGAGTATGCCAACGTACAGCCGCACTCAGGAGCACAGGCTAATGCAGCCGTTCTGCTTGCCGTTTTGAAGCCCGGCGACACCTTCATGGGTATGAACCTCGACCACGGCGGTCACCTCTCTCATGGTTCCCACGTCAACACCTCCGGTATCCTGTACAACCCGATTGGTTATAACCTGAACAAGGAGACGGGTCGTGTGGATTACGACGAGATGGAGCAGTTGGCCCTGGAGCACAAACCCAAGCTGATTATCGGTGGTGGTAGTGCTTACAGTCGTGAGTGGGACTACAAGCGTATGCGTGAGATTGCCGACAAAGTAGGTGCCCTGCTGATGATTGATATGGCACATCCCGCTGGTCTGATTGCTGCTGGTCTGCTCGACAATCCTGTGAAATATGCACACATCGTTACCTCTACCACCCATAAGACACTCCGTGGTCCTCGTGGCGGTATCATCCTGATGGGTAAGGACTTCGACAATCCCTGGGGTTACACTACTCCGAAGGGTGTCGTGAAGAAGATGTCGCAGCTGTTGAACTCTGCCGTCTTCCCCGGACAGCAGGGCGGTCCGCTGGAGCATGTCATCGCAGCCAAGGCTGTTGCCTTCGGTGAGGCACTGCAGCCTGAGTTCAAGGAGTGGGCTAAGCAGGTACAGAAGAATGCCAAGGTATTGGCAGAGGAACTGGTGAAGCGTGGTTTCCATATCGTGAGCGGCGGTACCGACAACCACTCGATGTTGGTTGACTTGCGTTCAAAGTATCCCGACCTGACCGGTAAGGTGGCTGAGAATGCGTTGGTTGCAGCCGACATTACCGTAAACAAGAACATGGTTCCGTTCGACAGTCGTAGCGCTTTCCAGACAAGCGGTCTGCGCTTAGGTACTCCTGCCATCACTACCCGTGGTGCTAAGGAAGACCTGATGGTACTGATTGCTGAGCTCATCGAGGAAGTGCTGAACGATCCCGAGAACGAAGAGGTAATCGCAAAGGTACGTGCCAAGGTGAACGACACGATGAAGAACTATCCTTTGTTCGCCTACTAATATAGAATAAGGTATAAGTATCTATATAAGCCTCCTGATTCTTTCAGGAGGCTTTTTTATGGTTAGACCCATGATAAATAGAAATCGGGAACACCATGGAAGGTATTCCCGATTCTCTTTAGTGAGGTGCGTAGCAGAGTCGAACTGCTCTATATGGTTTTGCAGACCACCACATAACCGCTTTGTTAACGCACCTTATTTGCTAAAGCGAGTGCAAAGGTACGCTATTTATTTGTATCTTGCAAATTTTTAGGGCACTTTTTTGCTTTCGCCTGTTGTTTCAAATCCTTCATAGCACAGCCCTCACAGCCGCAGCACGGATCGTTAGCATGACTGAGGGTACGGTAGATTCGCCAGCCGGCATAGGTCACCGCCAGAACCAATACTGCACCTAATATAATATATTGAACATTCATCGTACTAATCTCATTCCTCATTAACTACGTTGACTTTTGTCACGACTCGGCCAATCAAGCAAGCTTGAGTTTCTCGAACTCAATCGCGACTCGGCAATGCTTGAAAGCAAGCTTTCGCCATGCTCTCGCTGCTCATTCGCTTGTTGGCTCTCGCTGTTCCAAAAGTTCCACATTCCACAGGATTAGCATAGATTCCCAAGAAGATATCTTTGAGAACATCTGGCTCACTGATCTCGAACTCGTTGAGTTTCTCCATATACTGCAGGAAAGTATCTTTTTCCTCCTGTGTGTAATAGTTGGAGAAAGTGCGCTGCCCATAGCGCAGATCATGAGCGATATAGTTATTCGGGGTGAGCTGATATGCTTTGACGATACGTTCATCAAGAAGGTTTGCCACCCGCTTGTGATATTCGTTGTTGGTACAGCTATTGAACTGCTGAAGGTCGTTGCGGGTTATCGGTTCACAGAACGTAATGTTCACCCTACCCTTCTGTTGAACAATACCCGTAAGGATGCTGTTCAGATCCTCGCCAGGTTTCTTGATATACTTGGCATTTCTCGACTCGTACAACTCCAGCGCTTTGAGGATATCGCACGACTCCCATTCGTAAGACACCGAAACAGGTACGATGTGAAGATTGTCCAAAGCCCCGATCTTATCATCCTGACAGCTCAGACAGAACATCTTGATAATGCCCTGATCGGTAGCATCTATACCATTCTTTGTTCTACCGTTACGCTGAGCAATCCACACGGATTCATGCTGCTCTGTAATCACATGACGGATATACTCAGAGAGGTGCAGAGAACTCATGTAGAAATCCTTCATGTTACCGCCACGCTCTACTCGGAACATCTTGTTCGACTTCCCGATATCAATCACCAAAGGCGACGACATCAGGTTTGCTCCGAAGGTGATTTGAGTGGTTTCATGACCGTTCTTGTACAGGATATACTGCATCAGACATGAGTCCAGCACAATATCACGGTGATTCGACACGAAGAGATAGTTCTTATTACGGTCGAGATGCTCAATGCCATGATAGGTGAACGCGGTGGTGCTCCGAGCTATCACCTGTTCGTTTACGCTCTTCATCACCTCCAGTTGGAAGTCGCGAATGGTGCGGAACCCCAGCATCATCTCCTTCACCTCCTTCAGCGGACGGTCGGGATAGACATACGAAGAGAGCAGTGCCATGAAATTACTGTTCACGATACGGTTCATGGCCGCAGGAATCTCCTCGTCGTAATACGGACGGATATCGTCGAACTTGGATTGTTGCATCTTTTATGGTGTATTATGAATGATTACGCAGATCGATGAATTTGACGGGTTTCCTACTCTTGGCGGGGAAATTGATACCAGCAATCTCTTTCACCGGCAGGATTTCCACTCGGGGAGCCACACGTATTCGAGCACGGAAACGGTCTTTAAGATCTTTGATTACGTTATTGACGGGCATCTGTTCATACGATTGTTTCAATCCCACCTTCACCACCACATCATCTGTTCCGCTTTCAGTGTCCTGCACGTAGATGACATAGTTCTCGATATAATCGGTATTGTCGAGCACATCGTTGATGGCCGGCGGATAGAGGGTGGTACCCTTCAGCTTGATCATATTGTGCTTCCGCCCTATCAATGGCGTCAGTCGGTAGCTGTTGCGACCGCACTTGCACGGCTCTACCACCTTGGCACACATATCCCCAGTACGGAAACGGAGCAGCGGCATGGCCTCTACACCCAGTGTGGTAACCACCACCTCACCCGTCTCGCCATCGGCTACAGGCAGGTCATCCTCACCGATAATCTCCACGATGATCAGCTCAGGATGCACATGTCCGCCCATGCCATAGGGACATTCCGAGAAGGTGGCCCCCATCTCGGTACTGCTATAGGTGGCAAAGAGTTGCACCTCGGGCCATTTCTCGTGGATTTTCCTGCCCAAGAGGTTCAGGTTGAACTGCTGGTCACGCAGTCCTTCACCAATACCGATGATGCGTTTGACCGACGAGTTCCTATAATCGATACCATGATCCTCAGCATATTGGATGAGTCGGAGGATGAACGACGGAACGCAGAGTATCGTATCAGGCTTGATGCGACGGATGGTATCCCACTGCAGTTCAGGGATGCCGTTGCCCACACGGATGATGCTCGCCCCCAGTTCACGGATTCCCAAGAAATACGCCAATCCTGCCATGAACCGTTTATCGAGGGTAGTCATCAACTGCAGGATACTCCCCGGTTTCAGTCCTGCGCACTCAAACGATTTCTTCTCGTTCAAAGCCAGTCGTTGGAGATCATTTTCCGTACAACCAAACGTCACCGGATCACCCAAGGTTCCGCTGGTGGTGATGTAGTCAACAATCTTTTCTTTGGGACAGCAGAGGAAGTCCTCATTGAAGAGCTGTAAGTCCTTTTTCTCCGTAAACGGGATCTTTACTAAGTCCTCTATATGTCTGATCTTCTGAATATTGATCTCACACTTCTCGAACATCCGTCTGTAGTAGCGCGAATGCTCCTGCAGATAAAGCAGTGTTTCCTGCAGTTTTCTTTCCTGAAAAGCCTTGATCTCCTCTGGAGACTGGTATTCTATATCTATCTTATCCATTTCAAAAAAATATCTAACCATTTGTGCTTGTCAATGCCGAAACCATGTCCTCCCTTCTCGTATTGAAGATAGAGATGCCTTTTCCCTTCGGCAGTCAAGGCTTCGTCCATCAATACCGAATGGTGGTAATCCACCACAGGGTCGTCCTTGCAGTTCAGCAGGAACACGGGCGCCTTGACTTCCTTGGCACGTCTTTCTAAAGATAACGAGTCTTGCAACGTTTTATTGTATTTGCGGTACTCCCCCAATAAGCCTCTACGACTACGTTTATGCACATACGGTTTCCGCATGGTCACCACCGGATAAATGGCCGCTACGAAGTCGGGCCTGTCCTCGATGGCACTGAGTAGCGCGAGATGTCCTCCAGCCGAATAGCCAATCACACCGACCACACGGTGCGACTTCCGTGCCTCCCTGATGGCTTCCTTGATGTCTTCTAACGCATCAGGGTACTGATGTCCACGGTAGAACAACCTACTGTGCATGACATGTGCAAAGATGCCCGACACGCGGTAGTGCAGCAGATAAGCATCGTAGCCCCGTTCCTGCAGAGCCTGGACGGTGGGGGCGCCCTCATTCTTGATGTCAAGCCAGCAGTAGCTACCACCGGGACAGACGATAAAGACCGTATCGGAGGCAACGCGGGGATAGACATGTGTGACCGCCGAAGCCGTCAATGCACCCATCCACAAGAGCAGTAGCACAACCTTTCTCATCCTACACTGTTTATTCTCTCCACCAGTACCTTCTCGCCCATGATGGCCTCAGCGGTGTTGATGGCCGTGAGGGGCACGCCGCAGATACCGTGCAGGTTAATGTTCTGACCCGTCAGGAACAGGTTCCTGACCTTCGTATAAAGAGGAATCTGCGAAAGCATGATGTTCCTGCAGTCCTTCCTCATCCCATAGAGCGCCCCTTGCGGCTGGTGGTAGTAGTCGCGGATGGTCAGCGGACTCGATGCTTCGACGTACTGGATAGTGTTCCTGAAACCAGGATACAACAGTTCCATCTTGTCGAGCACCTTCTCCACATGCTCTTGCTTCCATGTTTTGTATTCATCTCCCCGATGTCCCACACGGGTATTCTCCCAGCGCTCCACCACCGAGAAGGGCATCAGACAGTTGATGATCATCTTCGAGGCATAGGTCTGGGGCGCATCTACCGCATCGGCAGGCGTCATATACATAAATCCCTTCGGCCAGTCGTGAGCGTCATACTCTCCATGTTCCCACACCTCCCCGTAGTCGTCCTGTTCATAACAGGTATGGTTGATGTAGGGGAAAACGTTCTCCTTGAACTGGATATATAAGGTAAAGGCCGAATAGGTGTTGGGAATCTCGTTGACACGCGTGGTGTACGACTTCGGGAAAGCGCCGGTGGTACACAACGGAAGGAGGGCTGCGGGATGAATGGCCGAGACAACTTGTGTAAAATCTTTGATGACAGTCCCGTTGTTTGACAGTTCGATGGCCGTTGTCTGATGGTCATCCACGACTATACGTACGACTTCCGCATCGGTTATCACCTCTCCTCCATGTTCGCGAATGACCGTTGCCAAGGCATCTGCTAACTGCTGACTGCCCCCTACAAATCTACTTGGACCTGTGATATACAACACATTGATCAGGGCATGGATGTAGGCAGGTGTATGACCTTTCACGCCACCGTACATCGGATTCATATATGCCAGGATATCCCTTAACCGTTCATCCTGGATATAATGGGCTATCAGCTCGTCTGCCGACCACAGGAAACGTTCCGAATGGGAGAAGAGTGCATCGCTCCCTCGTCGCATCCAGAACAGGTCTATCTCTTCCGCCAACTCGAACAACGCATCGACATAGTCGTGTATATGCTCCGCCTCATGGGGGAACTCCTTACTGAAATACGTCACAAAGGCCTCCCTACCCTCAGGAATACGGTAGGTCTTGTGATGTTTGAGATAGGTAATGCTGTCCATGCAGTCGGCATCCGTAGGTCGCAGTACGATGGTCTTGTCGTTCCGCAAGGGCATCTCTCCCTGATCATCGGTTATGATGTCTATGCCCAGATACCGACAGATCTTCCAGATGCTCCCCCCTTCACGCAATCCGCCGAGGATATGCATCCCCGTTTCGAAGCGCATGCCATGACGGAGGAAGGTCTGCAGACCGCCCCCCAAGGTGTGGTTCTTCTCCAGCACCGTCACCTTGTATCCTTCCTTGGCCAGCAGCGCACCCGTAAAGAGTCCGCCCAGTCCACCGCCTATCACTGCTATTCGTTGCATGCCTTGATCTGTTTGAAGATGGTTTCCGATCCGATAATCTCGCTACAGGTGACGATGGTGCCCACCATCACCCCTAACACACCGTGTGAATTGACGTTCTGACCCGTCAGCAACAGATTGGGAATCTTGGTGCGATGATGCACACGGGCCGCCGGTCCCATGGTGATATCCTTGGCAATGCCGTACATCGAACCTCGTTCTGTTCCTGTATAATCACGGTAAGTAAGGGGCGTACTGGTATAGATATGAGCTATTCTTTCACGTAAACCCGGGAAGTCGCGCTCCACAGCTTCGAGCAGGCGTTCTGCTTTCTGCTGTTTGAACTGCTCATACGCCTCGCCGCGATGGCCCACCGTTGTTCCTTCCCAGCGCTCCACCTCATTGTAATGCATATACGACAGGATGACGCCCGACTCAGCAAAGCGGGGGTTCTCCTCATGACAGAAGTGCATATACAGATAACCCTTCGGCCACGACAGCTCATCGTAATTCTCGCAGTTCCAGGGAGTCGACTGCAAATAGCCGTAGAAATTATGGTTCATGTAGGGAACCATTCCCGGTTTGAAGTGCACATAGATGGAGAAGCCACCGATGGTGTTGCGAAGGGAGGTGATGCGCTGACGGTAGGCTGGGCGCAGCAAGGGCGACGAGACCATCTCCAAAGTGCGTGCCGGATGGGTATCAGAGATCACGATATCAGCCGGGTAGTAGTCGCCAGTCGCTGTTTTCACCCCCACCGCCTTACTCTCGTCACAGACAATCTCTGTGACTCGCTGACGGGTGAACACTTTTCCGCCTTCCTTTTCGAGCGAGGCTATCAATCCTTTGGCCATCGCATCGCTTCCGCCGATGATGCGGAAAGCACTCTGGTTGTAGAAATCCATGATGAAAGCATGGGTGGCGAAAGGTGTCTTGTCCTTCTCCGCCGCATACAGCGGGAGGTTCCCCACCAGTACCTGGCGCAGCAGAGGATCGCCGATGACCTCATCGAGCACCTCGTTGATGCTACGCAGCTGGAAGGTGGTGTTGAGCGCACTATCGTTTTCCGTGTGTCGCAGACTATGCAGGGAGGAGGCGTTCGCCACCTGTTCCACAAGGGCGAAGTAACGATGCAGGTTCTCACGTTCCTTGGGGAACGACTTTGCCATCTCTTCGATGAACGCCTCCTTGCCGTTGGCAAAGCGGAACTGCTCACCCTGAAGGGATACTACATCATAGCCTGTGGGGTCTAACCTACTCAACCCTACATACTCAGATGTTCCCAAGTAATGAGCAAAGCGGTCTAAGGTCTGCCCCTTATCGGCACTGCCGATGAAGTGCATACCTGTCTCGAAGCGCACGCCACGACGGGTGAAGCACTGCAGACAGCCGCCTACCTGCGTGGCTTGCTCAAGGATGGTTACCTCGTAACCGTTCTTGGCCAGGATCACACCGCACGTCAATCCGCCCAGTCCGCTACCTATGATGACAACCTTCTTCATGTTTGCATTTGATATTTCTCTATGTATTTCTGATACGGACGCCAATAATCGGCCGTCTCTATCTGCTCGCACATCGCGGCATAATGCTCCTTGTAGTAGGCCCGCATCTGCTTGGTACGTGTCAGCAGATCACTGCTGAACCGCTGATCATCCAGTTTGATGCGCTCATGAACCTCCACATCTATCCTACCCTGTCGCAACATGAAGTCCTTCTTGGGCAGTACATGTCCTGCGCCATGCAGGAAGATGGGCAGGATATCCGCCTGCAGCTGCTCGGCCAGATAGAATGCCCCCTTGTGGAAACGCTGGATGGAACAGTAGATTGAACGTGTTCCTTCCGGGAATACCGCAATGGAATAACCGCGGTTGTATAACGATTTCAACTGATCAATATGATTCTCTATGCCATCGCTCACGGGATAGAACTCAGCCCGATGGATGACCATTCCATAGAACGGGTTGTGCCACACCCAGTCGTTCGTGAGGAAAACCATCTTAGGCGTGAGCATCATCAAGCACATCAGGTCGAGGTGCGACTGATGGTTACAGATGATGACAGCAGGTTTCTCAAAGGTCTCGCCCACTCGATTCTCCAAGTGGAACTTCACGCCTGGCACCCGATGGATGACAAAGTCGGACACCTTCTGCAGAAGTCGGTGATACCGCAGTTTCTTCTCTTCTGTATTCTTACCGATATGGAAATATAACCACGTGAACGGGAGCATGAACAGATACATCATCAACAGGAAGAAGACGATAGAGAACAAGGAACGGAGGAAGCGTCCCAAGGTGATAGGTAATGGAGATGAGACATGAGAGGTGACAGATGAAGGATCTGCCGTCCGTACGCCACGTGTCAGCCACCTAAAGACTAAAGGCGGGAGGTAGTAAGCCATCAATACCACAGTGAACATACCTATGATGGTAACGGCAGCCAATGACCGCAAAGCTGGGTGCTTGGCGAAGATCAGGGTGCCGATACCAATGAACATGAGGATAGCCGACAGCGCCACGCTCCGCTTGTAAGAGGCCAGTCGTTTCTTTCCCGTTGTATATTCATATAATAATCCTTCAGTAATAAATATGGTATAGTCGTCACCTTGTCCGAAAATAAAGGTGGCGAGGATGACATTCACGATATTGAACTGAATACCCAGTAAGTGCATCAATCCTAAGATCCATACCCAGCTCACCGCTAAAGGCAGGAACGACATCAGCGAGAGTTCGATGCTGCCGAAGGAGAGCCAAAGGAAGAAGAACACCACGAAACCGCATACGAAGCCGATGTAGTTAAAGCTGTCAGACAGCACCTTCACCAGTTGGTTTCCCACATCCTGGGCACTGAAGGCATAAGAAGAGGGTGTGGAGTTGTTAACCACCTTCTTCACCATTTCCTCATCGGTGGTCTGCACATAGTTGACAACCCGTACCGTGCCCTTCTCCTTGTCATTCAGGATATAGGTATCTTCCAACAGCGTGACGATGGGTTCGAAGAAGGTTAACGACTGTGGTTCGAAATGGGTTGAGAGCATCTCGAAGAAGGGGTCAAAGGCCTGGGCGTTGAAGCCCTGGGCGGCACATTGGCGTTTCAGTTCAGCGGTCACCGTTGCGGCATGCGACTCCCAGAACTGCTCCCAACGCTGGAGTCGTTCTGCCTGAACCTCCTGGGTGGGAAGGAACTGTCCTACTCCACTCACCTTCCCGATGCCTCCCTTCTGTTCAAGGACATGCATCTTGGGCATCACCACCGTTTCATTCTCATGCAAAGCCTCGTCGAGTGTCTTCCCTTCGGCCACCGCATAGACAGGTGCTTCATTCGAGGCAGCAGCAAGCAGCTGCATATCCTTCTGCTGTTGGGCAGTCATGTAATTGATGTTCCGCAGGTCGGAATCGAACGATGTCTTCGTACTGAAATACCCTAAGACAATAGTGATGAGCAGGATACATATGTTGCGTACTGTAGTACTGAGCTTGGTGTACTTGTGTACGGAGTGTTCTGTACTTGAGTACGGAGCGTCCTGTACTGCAGTTTGCGCGTTAGATACCGATGGTTGTACAGACTTTCCTCTTCCAACACATACAGGCAGGAATACCAAGACGAACAAGATGGTACCGATCAGCATCAGGGAACCAAACAATCCTAAGTCGCGCATGGCTGCCGCATCGAGCCACACCAGACACAGGAAGGCACTTACCGTGGTAATATTGCCAATCAGCAACGGCGGTACCATGTCGCGTAATGTCTGACGTGTATCCCCCACTTCTCTGAGATGATCCAGGAAATGCAGCGGGTAGTTCACCGCTATACCGATGATGACCGACCCGATGCCCAATACAATGATGGAAACACTATCTCGGAAAAGGGTCATGCCTGCCAACGCAAAGAGCCAGCCGAATATCAGCGCACACCCTAACCACCACAGGTAGGATAACCGACGGTAATGGACAATCAGTAAAAGAAGTATCAGTACCACGGCCAATGACACTGCCAGCATACTGTCTTTCTTGATCTGTCGTGCATTACCGGCTGCCACCAATGGGGCTCCAATAGCCGAGACCTGCAAGGAAGGATAGGCATGTTCCGTCTGCTGCATCACACTGTCAAGCATTGTTTGCAAAGCAGCATTCTGAGCCGACTCGCTCATACCGTATGGAGAAGAAAGGAAGGCAAGGGCACTACGACCGTCGTGGGTGAAGACCGTTCCGTTGACAACCTCAAACGAACTGGTCATGCGGAAGTCCTGCATCCTACCCAATACAACCGTGAACAAATGGAGGGGATCATAGCGCAGACTCTCCATCCTGCTTCCCGCCGTGGGCAGGTTCAACAGTTTCTTGTTCTCGGCCATCTGTTCCGCAATATAGTCGGGTCGCTGTAACAGCGAGTCCATCTTCCGATAGTCATCTTCCTGGAGGAAATACGGGGCATTCTCTCCGATGAAATCCATTACCTCCATCATCTGCGACTCATCCACATGTACTTGCAAGTCCTTGATAACACCCGTACTATCAACCTCTTGGAGCGTTTCCTCAAAGAAGTTCATCGCCTGTTCTATCGAGTCGGAGGGTGTCACGTTCAGCGTATCCTTTGAGGCAAAGACCACCACGATCTTGTCCTGTTTCGTCAACGACTGATACACTTCTGTGTAGCGCTCGTTCTGTTCATCACGTGGAAGGAACTTCGAGATATCCTCTTCATAATGGATGCGCGTGGAGAGTAGCACACACACCATCAGGAAGACGAGGAGGAAGGCGGTCACCAGCCAACGCTTCCCCGACAAGTAATCGTATATCGTCTCAAAGAGTCTTACCATGATGCGTGAGTTGATGGATGATGCGTCTGGGCCAGCCATAGACGACTGCCAGGAAACAAAGAACTGTATTCAGAATACTGATGCGAAGGAAGTCGGCAAAGGGTCGGAAATGACTCACTCGCTCTTCCTTCGGTGGGTAATAGACATTCACGGGAACCTCATGAATGGGTATGTTCGCCCAAGCAGAGAACACCAATAGTTCCAGCTCAGCCTCGTAGCGCGAGGTGATAAACCGCTTGCCTGTCAGACGACGGAGCGGATAGAGCCGGTAGCCCGTCTGTGTGTCAGACAAGGCGATACCTGTCTGCAGTTTGAACCAGAAATTGGAGAACTTGTTAGCGAAGGTGCTACCTGACGACATATTCTCCTGATGAAGGTTCCGTGCTCCGATGATGAGCGAATCAGGATGTTGCTGAAGAGCCTCTAAGAAAACAGGGATATCCTCAGGCAGATGCTGTCCGTCGGCATCAATGGTAATGGCGTAATCATAGTCCATGGCCAAGGCCTTCTCGAAGCCGGCAAGCAGCGCATGTCCCTTTCCGCGGTTCTGAGGATAGTCAACACGCACGATATCCAAACCAGCCTCATCCAGTCGTTCCCGAGTATCATCAGTACATCCGTCAATGACAACGATGAGATCATCAGTCAGCTGCAGGATGCCCTTCACGACATCCACCACCGTCCCTGCGTTATTGTAGGTCGGCACCATCACGCAGACACGCTGCTGCTTCATGATCTCCTTCGTCTTGTTCATCTATAGATGATGGAAAATTTCGTAAACACCGTCTCGTCATAAAAGACCGTTCCTCGAACCTTATACTGATTGTCTGTATGGACGATGGCGCTGAAGGCTATATCCACCACAGGCGTTTCTATCGGAGAAAGGGGCTGCACGAACTTCAGGTTCGTAATCTGCACCAGTTCCATGTCACGGTTGTGCATCTTCTCCAGAATCTCCGTAATCATCTGGATGATACACACGCCTGGGGTGATCGGACTGCCAGGGAAATGCGCCTGGTAGATGACATGTTCGGGATGCAGTTGAATCCTGACTGTCTCACCCTCGCTGACGATGGAAAACATCTTATTGATCAGTCTCATCTTTTATCTCTGTAAAGGTGTATGTAATCTTATATCTCTTGTTGTGCATCACGGTGGTGTTACCGTCGGTATGTAGTTCGCGACGACGGTCGCTGTACTGCCCTGCTCTACTGAACAGGAACTGCAGGTCTTTCCGCAGCACCCTTTTGATGTACCATTTATTCAGGAAGTCAACCACATGCAGAAGACGCACCTTCCTACGGTCGGCACTGACGGTGAAGTCGAGGGCATGGATACCGAACTCGTTCACGATAGCTCCCTTGGAACCGTCTTCATCGGTTTTGATGATGCAGATGCCCGACAGGGTAGCCTTTCCTGTCTCGATGATGACATTATACTGTCGCTTCCCCTCCAGGTTGATGGCATGGAGTTGTACGGCAGTCATCAGACTAATGAATAGCAAAAGTCTTCTCATCAATCTTTCCATTGGTCTTGACATGAGTGAGTTGGATCACTGTGTTATCGCCGTTTTTCTCGACCATCTCCACTTTAGACACCATCTGACGTGTCTTGTCGAAATGCAGACGGATTGTTTTGAACAGCGCTTTCATCTCTTTTCCCTTCGGAGTAAGCAAGGCCATCCATTCATCACCCACCGTGTACATCTCCACGGAGAAGTCACTATCGTTGGCCAGACTCTTCCCCGTCACGCTGTTCATCATCACGCGGGCAATGCCTTGGAACAGTCTGCTCGACCGGATGTCAATCGTGTTACTGTTCTTGGAGGTCTTGATATGCACGCGGTTGTTGTTGATGATGAAGACATAACTATAGGGGGAGGTGTATTCCCAGCGCAGCTTACCAGCATGATCGTAGCTCATCACGCCCTTCGACACCATCTTGTCGTTCAGGAACGATAAGGTTTTCGTTTGCTGGAAATCACACTGTATAGTATGGATCTTGGCTGCAGCGGCATTGATCTTGGCAATCATCGTCTTTGCCTGAGCAGCAGAAACCTTTGTCTGGGCATGTAATGACAAGCAGGAAAACATACCTGCCGCCATCAGTCCTATGATCAGTCTTATTCTCATTCTCTTCATATTCATTCTATCATTTAGCAATGAGTACACATCCGCTCATGATCAGAAACACGCCAACCCATCTTACCAGCGGGATCTGCTCATGGAAGAACCACATCGCGGCAATCATACCGAACACATAACTCAGGGAGATCATGGGGTATGCCATGCTGAAAGGGAAGTTCTTCACGATATACATCCATAGCACCGTTGCCGCCGCATAGCAGATACCACACCCCAGGAACCACCAGTTGGTGAGGTTCCGAACGAAGAAATCGGACGTCCATGAGAACGTTCCCATCTTGTTAAGTGCGAACTTCAGCAGTACCTGTCCGCCACATAACAGGATACTCTGGATGATGGATAGGATTATCAGTCGCATATTACCTTCTTTAAAAGAATCCGTGTTACCTGTTGTTCACCCTTCCGACTAACCACCTGCAACTCCTCCACCGGTTGTGCGTCGGGAGTCTTACCCCTTGCTAAGCAGGTAGCTGCCGCATAGACGCCGAAGGCAGAGGAGAGATAACCGCCACCGAAGCAGTCATGCCAGGAGAATTCATCTGCATCCTGTAGTCCGTCGTTGTCCATAGAGATATCTACCATCTCGCACCATGCTCCTTCGGGATCGGTCGTCAACACCATCGAGACTGAGCCTTCGCCCGTAACCCACTGTCCTGGCTGTCCGAAGATACCGGCCTGCTGCATGATGGCACAGAAAGCAGGTGTCAGTTCATCATTCGCGCATACCAAGGCATTTTTGATTTCTCCATTCTTCAGCTGCATGAACGCATCCAGCAGGGCACTGTCAAATGAGTGCTTACCGTGAGAGTAGGTGGTGTTATAACCATGACATCTCAGTTGGATGCCCAACATCGAACTGATGGTGTTATGCGTTGACTGCATGAAATAGGTTGGCTTTAGTAACGACTCACCCTCGCGGCACATCTGTTCCAAGAAACGTTCCGTATTCTCCCAGCAGCCCATACTCGTACCCATCATGATGGCATCAAGGTGATCCTGCTGCGCCTCGTATAAGGCAACCTGTGCTGTGACGAGTGCCCGTTTCAGTACTTTTCCCATCCTTCTGCTCTGCAAGGGATTCATGTAGGTGCGGAAATCGGGATCAATGGCCGTGGCAAACGGAGTGTCATAAGAGAGCGGATGCTCCATCCAATCATTGCACAACGGCTGTTGGATGGATATCTGGGCGGCAGAGCGGATGTATACCTTCGAGGAAGGAGGAAGGACGAAGGAGGAAGGAGCTTTCCTCGAAATAATAAACGAAGTATCATTTCCCCCAAACCCAAAGGAGTTGCACATCACATGATGCAAAGAAAGCGGTGTGGATGATGGAGTGCCTGTGAAGGGGATGATGCCATCTTCCATCGGCTGTTGCCAATTCAGGTTCACGGGTACGAACTGGTGCTGGAGGGCCAGCAGACAGATGGTGGCTTCTATCGAACCAGAGGCACTGGTGGTATGACCCGTAAACGCCTTCGTAGATGATACGGCGGGTAGGGTTGCACCGAATACCCGTTTCAGCGCATTGCTCTCACTGGCATCATTGTTGGGCGTTCCCGTACCGTGCGCATTCACATACTGGATGTCGCTCGACTCCAATCCGGCCATCTTCAAGGCTTTCTGCATTGCCAGAAAAGCGCCATCGCCCTGTTCGGAAGAAGCGGTCTGGTGGTATGCGTCGCACGCATTACCATAACCTGAGAGGATTGCCTGACAGGTAACACCTCTCCTTCTGGCGGAGTCGTCCGACTCCAATACCAGAAAGGATGCTCCCTCCCCGAGGTTCAGTCCTTTGCGTGTCGCATCAAAGGGTCTGCAGGGTGACTCATCAAGAATCATCAGTGTGCGGAACCCGTTGAGATGGTACTTAGTGAGACATTCGCTGCCACCCACCACGACGATATCATATCGCCCGCTACGGATCAGGTTCGCACCTGTAACAATAGCATTCGCCGCCGAGGAACATGCCGTAGAAACCGTGGTCGTCATGTCGAAGCAACCAAAGTAATCGGCCATCATCTCTGTAGAGGCACCGCAGTCGTGCGTTCCCACATACTCTAGATGCCGACCATGGTCGAAGATATCCTGGAAATACTGTTCGGTTCTATCCATGCCACCTACCGTTGTACCCGAGACCAAAGCGATCTTCTGTCCTAAGGCGCCTTCAACCAGTTGTGCTTCCTGCAGGGCCTCCTTCAGGGCGATAATACCCATCAAGGCCGTACGGGTGGTAGGTTCCTTCTGAATACCCAGCATGGTCTTCATCTCCTCATTGCTCATCCTCACCTCTCCGACGGGCAGTTCTTGGTGTTCCGTCTGCAGGTAGTGAACAGGAGCAATGCCAGAGCGGAGGCACTGTAATGACTCCAGTGTCTCAGTCTTGTTCTTGCCGATGGCAGAGATGATGCCCGCTCCAGTAATCCAGACCTCCATGTAACCTACTTTGTTCTGTTCTTTACGATATAGTCGGCCATGGTATCAATAGAGCGGAAGATCTCCTTACCGAGCGAGGGATCCTTGATCTTGATACCATAGTTCTTCTCCATCAGTACGATTAATTCCAGTGCATCAATGGAATCGAGTCCGAGTCCTTCTCCAAAGAGCGGTGCTGAGTCCTCGATATCCTCCGGTTGCATATCTTCCAAGTTCAGTACTTCAATAATCTGTTCTTTCAGTTCTTTCTTCAATGATTCCATGATAAATATAATGTTTATAATGACTCCACGACTTCCAGTCGTGCGAGATAATGGTCTTTGTCTTCACAATCGAGCCACCCGCAGATCACGCTCTTGGCTCTGCCCTGCAAGATGACTTCCTCGGCCATCGAACGGATTAGTGCAGGATCGTCTTGGTCAAGGACATAGAAGGAGGTCTCCCCATAATAATGGTTCCTGATGGCAATCTCTCCCGTGACGATATTCGGCAGGGTATAGACGAAGAGCGACGGACTGGGAAAGAAATTCTCTATGTCGTTGATCGTCTTCTGGTAGTTCCTATCGTTACACAACGAACCCGTGCGGTTGAAGAGGACGATGGCACGGTCGGCTGTACCCTCATGACGGTCGCCACAGTCTTGCAGGAGCAGTTCAGAAGCTACGAAACCCAGTTTGCACAGCTCATCCATCTTGAAGAACTTCGGATAGTCGTTGATCTTCTCACGATACAGTTCTGTGAGCAACGCACCACCCTGCTTCGTCGTTGAAAGTTTTTGCCCGTTCAATATCGCCTCGTCGGGTGTGATCACTATCTGTGATGAGATGCCTACATGGATATCTTTCCAGGGATGACTCATACCAGCTGACCTTGTGAACAGCATGGCTGCATTACATCCACCGAAACCGGAGAGCAGTTTGATGAAACTGTTCTTATCAGTAGAACGGTGCTCCGAAGATACCTTCACATTCTTGCTTACACCCAAAGAATCGAATCCTTTGGTGCCGAGTATCGTATGGTCTTCCACCGCCCGCATCGAGAGGATGACCTCCATCACGCCAGCGGCACCCATCGTATGACCGTAATAGCCTTTCAGTGAGTTCACGGGCTTGTCAATCAGTCCTGCCCGTTCTATGGCAATGCTCTCCATCTCGTCGTTATACAGCGTTGCCGTACCATGAACGTTCACGAAGGCGATATCATCCACATCTGCATCTTCCAAGACCGTCTTCAAGGCGCGGTAGCTGCCCTCGCCCGTCCGCGAAGGACCAGAGATATGATTCGCATCATTACAGATTGCACCAGTTCCTGCTACCCACTGTCCTGACTGGACTTTATCCACCCTTTGATAGACGATGGCGGCAGCAGCCTCTCCGAGGTTCAAACCCAGACGATTGGCATCGAAAGGTTTGCAGGGTTCAGGTGACAAGGCCTTGAACGACTGGAAACCTGAGATGATGAAGCGCGACTGCACATCTGCTCCCACCACCACGGCATAGTCGTATCGTCCGCTTTCCAGTGCCCGCACGGCAGCTATCTGCGCACAGAGTCCTGAGATACAGGCATTGGAAACGACAATCGGTCGGTTGGGGTTCCCGAAATGTGCCGCAATCTTACGCGCCGTCTCACCGGGATAAGGACTGCTATCGACAGGCGTGCCATATCTTCCTTCCAGCAGATCCACATTTCCCTTGGTCGTCGATAGGATGATGATCACTCTCGGGGAAGAGATGTCGAAATCAATCTGTGGAAGAATCTGGTTGATGGCTCCAATCACCAAAGTCTCGAAACGTGTCAGCACATCGTTTCCTTTCCACCGCTCGCCTTCCATGAGCGAGGCCACGAAGGGTTCCGGCAGATCTGACCAATGGTATTCCCGCAAAGCAGAACAACCGGCTTTCACCGCCTGGTAGTTCTCTTCGGTCGAACAGCCCAGGGGGGAGATGATGGTATCAGCTATTTTGACAATCATAGCACGTTCCATTTTTGTTTCCACTCCTCGTAGAAAGCAGGATTATTCCAAACCAACTGGTAATCACGATCCATGAACACCTGTATGCTCCTTCCTGTGGCCACCAGTGATTCATCCTCTGTATCATAAATCTCGTAATCAAAGATAATCTTTGCTGCCTCAGTAGGACGGTAGATGATATCTATCCTTGGGTGCATACCATATAGCAACGGTTTCTTGTACTGAAACGACAAATCCACCAGCGGAGCATAATAACCACTGTCGAAGATACGCATATAACCGAGGTCGTACTTCTTACCAAATGCCTCACGGGCATCTTCGAAGTACAACGGGTATGCTCCATGCCATACGATATTCATGGAATCCACCTCACTAAAGCGGATCTCAAACTCCTTGGATGTCTTCAGTTCTCTCATCCTTCTCCTTCGTTGATTGATGTGACTAACTGAGGTTCTAATACCTCCTGTTCGCTGAGCGCGATCTTCATTTCTGCCGTAACGATGGTCTCTTCGTCCACCTTAATCTCTGCATTAACCAGTGTGAGCTTCATAATCTCCTCCACAACGGTAATAGTTGTCGTGAGCGTCTCGCCCAGCTTGGGGACACGCTTCACCACGAGGTTCCTCACTGAACCGATGAACCCCAGCTGCACCTTTTTCTTATAGATATACTGGTTGATGTATCCCATCCGTGCCGCACAGGTCTGCGCGATGTTCTCGACCAAAGCACAGGCATTCAGATGACCGTCCTCATAGAAAAGGTGATCCTCGCGCACCGTAAACAATGTGGTTGTCCGCTCCTCATCGAAATGAACGAGCCGGTCGATCAGCACAAACGGTTCCTGCTGCGGCAACAGCGTATGTATGTCAATATCCTCAAATCTCATCGTTGTTCCAGAACTCATAATAATTGAACCACTGTGTAGGGTACTTCCGTACGATCTCCCCTACCTCATCTGCAAACAGCTGGGCAAGATGTGCCGCCTTCTCCTGACGCGAGCCTTTCTGCTGCACAACGGTAGTGTCAAGGGGGCGGATATACACATGGTAACGGTAGGTCGATTCCTTCATGACGAAGATTGCCAATACGGTGGTCTCATGACTCACTGCGAAAGCGTAGGGTCCCAATGGGAATTTCGCCTGCTGTCCTAACAGTTCGCACATCACGGATCGCGGTGAACCGAAGATACGATCGCCGGGGATGCTCAGGATTTCGCCGTCGCTCAGTGCGTTGTTCATCAGGAACAGGTGCGACATGTCCTCCTTCACGGGAATCATACGGATATTATTCTCCGACAGCAGTCGGTTACGGTTCTCCATCACCGTGGCGGCCTCACCCGAGAAGACCAGTGCATTGTAACGTTTCTCCTTCGCCTTGAAAGCATAGCCCGCAATCTCGTAGTTGCCCACATGACAGCTCAGGATGACAAAGCCATCCTTCTTTCCCGACAATTCCAGGAACAGGTCGTAGTTCTCGATATCGAAGTCGAAATGCTTCCCTGCATACACGGCAAAGCGGTCGAGGATGATCTGTCCGAACTTACAGTGGTTGAGATAAACGTAACGGAACGCCTTCAGAGGACCATAGCCCATCCGCTGACGAAAGAAATGATACATGGAGATATAACCACGATGGGCAAACAGCATATAGAAAGGAACCACAAACACCGCCATCCCTGCATAGACAAAACGCAGGTTCAGGTAACGGAACGACCGTATCAGCGTATGGTGCATCCATGTAGTACCCTCGGTCTTGCCCTCCCACTGACTATGCTCCATCAATGATCAATTATCTGTTATCAATTTTCAATTGTTCGCAACCTTCTGCTCAATATAGTCGCAGAACTGTGTGAGTGTCTTCACCTCGGCCATTTCCTCAGGTTTGATCTTAAAGCCGAACTTCTTCTCCACGATTACGACGATATCCACAAAGTCAAGACTGTCGATACCCAGGTCATCCTTCAACAATGCCTCAGGAGCAATCTTCTCCTCGTCGATCTCCAGATCATCGATTAAAAACTCTCTTACCTTCTCTTCAATTTCTGTTCTTGTCATAATATGATAATTTTCAATTCTCAATTTTCAATTCCATAATACTATGTCCCTGACCTAAATTGTCATGAATGGTCTCCACCTCCAGACCGGCAGCATGAATCAGACGAATCAGGTCATCGGAATGGAACATCTTACTGTTACCATTGGCCATGGCCGTAAAATACAGACTGATTTGTGTGAGACAGAACGCGGCTGGTTCGTATTTCTGACGGTCCCATAACGTCTCCATAATAAACAGACGACTCTCTTTATCCATGATCTGTGCAGCCCGTTTGAGAATACTCACGACCTCATCCTCACTGAAGCAGTCGAGGAACTGACTCATCCAAATGGCATCGTAATGCTGATCGACAGGGAACTGATTATTAGGATCAAGCAGATTCATGCCGATACCATGGATGCGCTGAGCGCCAGACAGACCTCTTGTCGCACGCTTCATCATATCAATCTGTTGCGGCAGGTCAAGAATGGTAACCTCCACCTCCTCATCATGATTCACACAGCGCATCGCCCAGCGACCAGTATTTCCTCCCACATCAAGTAAGGTGCGTGGTTTCTTTGCGAAGACAATCTCCAAAGCCTGGTCGAACGAACTGTCGCTGTAGAAATGATCGAAGTTGAACCAGCTGCGCTGCACCTGTGGCTTCAGTTCCGACAGTCCTTCGTAGATTGTCGGCCAGTCACCCAAGGCTTTCAGTCCTGCCGGTTTCCCCTCCTTCAACGCTTCTTCCAAATGAAAGAAACCAAGGTAGTTCACATCGTGATTGAAGTCGATGTTCACCCTTGTAGCAGGATCATTGAGCAGGAACCAACCCGTCTTGGATAGCTGATAGCGGTCATCGTCCTTGTTCACCAATACGGTACCGATGGTGAGGGAAGCCTCTAGAAGACACTTGACGGCATATTCCGACATTCCTGTTTCCTTCGTCACCTCTTCCACGGTCATGCCCTTATCGCTATTGCGCAGCATCTCGAGTATGCCGAACTTCACCATGAGGCGCGACACCTGGAAGATCACTGGTCCAAAAGCGATATATTCTGCCAGTCGCTGAGCATCGCGTGCCGACAGGTGTTCTTTCGTGTAAGCCTTCTCCAAGGCAGGTGCAAGATTCATAAGCAGTTCTATTTGATACTTTTGATGACCAATGCCGAGTTCGTTCCGCCGAAGCCAAAGGAATTACTCAGCACGGTATTTATTTCTGTCTCAATGGTTTGCGTAGCTAAGTTCAAGGGTTCAGAGAACTCGTCAGGGTTCTCAAAGTTGATGTTCGGTGCCACAAAATGGTGTTGCATCATCAAGATGGAATAGACAGCCTCACTGGCTCCAGCCATCCAGCATTCATGTCCTGTCATCGACTTTGTCGAACTGATCAGAGCATGCTTACCTCGGAACAGTCGGTCAAGAGCAATGGCTTCGAACATATCCCCTTGATGGGTAGAGGTGGCATGTGCATTCACATAATCAATGTCGTCAGTCTCCAATCCAGCATCTTGCAAGGCACGTGTCATGGCAATCACGCTTCCATCGTCGCTGGGCTGTGAGATACCACCGCCGTTGGATGAGAAGCCGTAGCCGCATACCTCGGCAATAATCGGAGCACCTCTTTTCACAGCACTCTCATAGTCCTCGAGCATCAACGCTGCTGCTCCCCCACTCGGAATCAGTCCGTCGCGGTCGCGGTCAAACGGTCGTGAAGCCTTTGTTGGCTCATCCATCCGCTTGGAGAAGGCATTCAGTGCATCGAATGTTGCCATGGAATAGTAGTTCGTCTCCTGCGCACCACCACAGAGCACCCGGTCCTGCAGTCCCTGTTTAATCAGCAGGTAACCCAGTCCGATACTATGACTACCACTGGCACAGGCTGAACTTACAGAGAAGTTCACACCACGAAGATGGAAAATCGAGCTTAGGTTCATATTCACCGTGGAGTTCATCGACTGGAAGATCAGTCCGCTACCCAGCAGTTGGGAATCGTGTTTCTCGGCCATGATATTTGCCGCTTCAATCACAGGCTTGGCAGAGGAGTCGTTACCAAAGATCACACCAATCTCATTCTTCATCATGAACTCTTCGTCGATGCCAGCATTTGCAAATGCCTCACGTGCTGCCATAAAGGCATATTCAGCCTCTTCCGACAGACCCACACGGAGTCTGCGATGCAGCAATCCTTTCAATACGGGTTTCTCAACGATACCCGTCAAAGCCGACTGATATCCATAAGTGATGCGTTCCTGCTCGATACCGATACCCGAACGTCCTTCATATAACGACGTCTTCACGTCTTCTAGATTCGTTCCCAGACACGACCAGATGCCCATGCCGGTCACTACCACTCTTCTATCCACAATTCTCAATTTTCAATTATCAATTCTACGTATACAGTCCTCCATTCACTTGAATCACCTGTCCTGTAATATAGGCAGCCTCGCTGGATGCAAGGAAAGCCGCGACTGATGCCACTTCCTCTGGTTTACCAAACCGGCCCATAGGAATCAGTTTCTTCAGTTCCTGCTCGTCAAGACCTTCTGTCATATCGGTCGCAATGAATCCCGGAGCAATGGCATTCACAGTTACCTTGCGCTGTGCTACCTCTTGTGCCAACGCCTTTGTAGCACCAATCACCGCTGCCTTGGCAGCTGAGTAATTCGTTTGTCCTGGCAGTCCTTTAATACCAGAAAGGGAGGTGATGTTGATAATCCGTCCGTCGCGATGGGTCAGCATATTCTTCAACAATCGACGGGTGATATAGAAGAACCCATTGAGTGTGGTGTCCAAGACGCGCTCCCACTCTTCGTTCTGCATGAAGATCATGAGGTTATCCTTGCGAATACCGGCATTGTTCACCAATATAGAGACATAGTCATCTGGGTGTGCTGTTTCCCATTGTTCAATGGCGGATTCTATCTGCTGTGGATCCGACACATCAAAGGGTAACAGTTCAGCCTTGCCTCCCGCCTCCATGATCTCGTTGACTGTAGCACGTGCTGCTGCCTCATTACTCTTATAGTTGATTAACACAGGTATTCCTTCGCGTGCTATTCGCAGTGCAATTGCCTTGCCAATGCCACGCGATCCACCTGTTACCATTGCATATTTCATTCCTTTTATTTATAAATAATGTGCAAAGGTACGGATAAACGAGCGAAATACAAAATAAATAACATTTATTTTTATTTCCGAGTGGAAGTACCTTCTACCCTATACACTCTAGTTGCGGAAGCGTATTGTTTGCGTTTCCCAATCCATCTCTTCGATGATGACAATCGACTCCAGTCGGTAGCCTTCCTCTCTCAGTTCACTGCCACCTTTCTGCTGACCTTTCTCTACTGCGATGCCAATGCCGGCTACTTCTCCACCTGCCTGATGCACCAAGTCGATGAGTGCATGGACAGCCTGACCGTCGGCAAGGAAATCATCAACGATCAGTACACGGTCGGTTGCATGCAGGAAAGGTTTCGATACATACACGTTGTTCATCTCCTTATGAGTGAACGAATAGGCGTGCGATACATACTTGTCATCGGCACTGTTGACCGTCTCACTCTTCTTGGCAAACACCACCGGAACATCATAGAGGTTACCCACCATCGTGGCTATAGCAATACCGCTGGCCTCGATAGTTAACACCTTGTTTACCTCCACATCACGAAAGCGCCTTTTCAGTTCAGTGGCAATCTGACGCATGATTCCGATGTCTATCTGATGATTCAGGAAGTTGTCGATTTTCAGTATGTTACCGGGCTTGACAACTCCGTCGCTCAGTATCTTCTCTTCTAAAAAATTCATAATATGATCTCCTTTCCACGACAGAAACGATGCGCAATCTGACGGTCATCGCCTACACAGATGAATCGCTCCAGTCGTTCCAACAGTGAATACTCATCGGGATGCAACACATCATCGTTGATAACTAATGCATCAAACTCATAACCAGGTTCGAAACTACCAACCTTTCCAAAGAAACTACCAGCCGACTTAGTAGCAATCCAAAACACTTCCGACAAGGTAAGGAAAGCCTTACTGCGGTCATGTTGGTAGTGCATCTTACTTACCTGCACGGCATATGTCAACATGCGGAACATATTCAAGTCATGCCCTCCGCTGATGTCGCTGCCGAGTCCTACACGTAGTCCTTCATCGAGGAAGGTTCGTACAGGAGCCATACCTGAAGATAGATTGAAATTGGATGTGGGACAATGGGCAACCATGACATTATTATGTTTCATCAATTCCAGTTCCTCCCCTGATGTCCAAACGCAATGAGCCATGATGGTAGGAGTCTGTCCGAAGAGTCCATAGCGGTTATAGGCATCACCATAACAGGTGCTTTCCTTTTCCAAATCCTTCACCCAAGCAATCTCCGAAGTGTTCTCCGACAAATGCGATTGTACTGGCAACTGGTATTTGTTGGCCAACTCGCCACAGGCTTTCAGCAGTTCCGGAGTACACGACGGCACGAAACGCGGTGTGATGATCGGTCGTACTAAAGCATCGGGATGGTTAAACTCGGCTATCAGTCGTTCGTTTCCCTCTACAGCAGCCTCCACATCTTCTGCAAGATTGTCCGGACAGTTGCGGTTCATGGCCACCTTTCCCACCAATGCACCCATGCCCGCCTCTTGATATAGCTGCATCAACAGACGAGTGCTTTCGGTATGAACAGTACCGAACACGCAACTACGCATGGTTCCGAAGAGCCACTGGGTATGTAGGAAGCGGCGATACATACGCTCGGCATAATGGATATCGGCATACTTGGCCTCCTCAGGGAACGTGTAGTTCTGCAACCATGGCAGCAATTCCAAATCCATGGCCACACCCTGGTTATGCACTTGAGGCGCGTGCACATGCATGTCATTCATGGCGGGAATGAGCAGACAGTTGCCGAAATCAACCACCTCCACATCTTCATGGTCCGGCGAGGTCATCCCGGTGCCCACTTCTATTACACGCCCATCTTCACCCACAGTGATATAGCCATTCTCCAAGACCTCGAAATGGCTCTTCTCCTTCGTATAGAGGATATGTGCTTTATATACTTTTTTCATATTGCAAAGATATGAAAATTCTGACAAAATGAGAAGGAAAATGATAATTTTGTTTTATCAAACATGAAGATTATATATGTTGAAAACAAAAAACTGGCACATGCCGAAGCATGTACCAGTCAACAACAATTCAGGTATTAAGATGATTCTCATCCATTGATCATTACTTTCTTTCCGTTATAGATATAAATTCCTTTTTGTGTCGGTTTCTCGCCTAACTTACGACCATCGATTGTGTACCAGGAATTATCCATCGTGGGTTGTCCATTGGCCACTGACTCAATGCCAGTTGTAATGCCTCTTGACTGGAACACTTCAGGAACAACGCTGTAGTAGATGTTGTTGTAGAGGGCGCCCTCATTGTAGATGGCGATACCATTGTCATAGGCGGCTCCGCTCTGAGAACCCATTTCTTCGATTTCGGCAGCACTGCTCACTACACGGGTGTGGACAGCTCCGTGATCCTTCTCGATGTCAACACCAAATGTTTCTTTCACTGCTCCATTTCTGTGGGCCTTGTTACCGATAGCCATGAGGGAGGCATCCGGATAGGTGTAGAAATTGTTGGAGAAGGAAACAGAAGAGATGTTGCTTGTGATATATTTACCTGCGATAGCACCAGTCTCTTGCTCTGTACCTGTCAACGTGTTACCGTAGTAAAGACAATCCTTGACAACCACATTGGTAGTGCCATTTACGCCATCGAATCCTAAGTAAGCTGCAATGCCACCTGTGGGATAGCCACTACCATTATTGGTGATGCTGGCTGCGCAGGTACAGCCTGCAATGGTGATGCGCCCCTTGTCCGTATTACCGACGATTCCGCCAACAAACCCCATACCCGTGATGGTAACATTTTCTGTCACATGACAGTTCTCAATAGTTCCTCCATCAGCTATTCTGCCCACGATGCCAGCTGCAATACCCTTACTTGTGTTGGTGATGGAACTGTTATCGAGCGTGAGGTTCTTGATCGTTGCATCACTACCAATTACGGCAAAGAGTGCCTGTCGACCTTCATTTTCAAGTGTAATACCGCTGATGGTGTGACCCTGACCGTCGAAGGTGCCTGCAAAGCATTTCTGATCGTTAACGCCGATGGGTGTGTAGTTATTGCTTTCGCCGTTATAGATGATGTCCTTGGCCAACACGAAAGTCTTACCGGCAAAAGTAGTACCTGTGTTTACCTTATGTGCTAACAGTGCCATTTCACCCTTATAAGTGATCACATAGGAGTTATCATCAATTTGTATGAAATCGTCTGCCATATGCGTTTCCCAATAGGTATCTTCGGAAGTGAGATAGCCACCTTCGCCAACATAGGCATTTGCTGCATTCTGAGTTTCCACTTTTTCAAGATCCACCATTGCACCTGTTTCACCAACAAGGCTTTCACATTTTGTAAAAAGCAATCCGCTACCCAAATATGTTAGTTTCGATGTATCCCAGCCATCACCTACATAGATGGTTTTTAATGCTTTGCAACCCATAAACATGAATGCCATGGATTCCACATTCGATGTATTAAAGTAAATAAGATTAAGTTCTTTCAGTTTCTCACAGCCTGCGAACAAAAAATCCATTCTGGTTACCATGCTTGTGTTCAGATACTGAAGTCCTTCTATCTTCTCCAGGTTATTCATCAAGAAAAACCAATCCTCCATATTGGTGGGTCTTGCCTCGGCAAACGACGGTTCGAACACCGCTTTTGTATAACTGCCTCTAAGATCTTCGTCCAGCCATGTCCATTTTTTTAGACTGTTATCTGTGATGTTCCACTGGAACTTACCGGTAGGTGCGGTATCTGAACCCTTGAAGAAAAGGGTGGACCCACTCTTTTCCACGATGTAATACTTATAGGCTGTTGCCCATGTTCCCTGTACGACTGCGATCAGAAGAATGATCGATAATAATACCTTTTTCATTGTTGTAATTGTTTTTTATTGTTTAATTGTTTCTGATTTCTAATTCAATATTACAGTACATTTATCGATGCTGTTTGGGGTGAAGCTTCTTGTCGATCTTCAGCTCCGCGCGCAGTTCCTTGACGATAGTCTTACTGAGATAGGTATGTGCCTTGTGGTTACCACTGGTGAAGACAAACATCAGGCGCTTGCCGCCCAACGGTTTCTTGTCCACCATACATGTGGAGATGCTCGGTTCGCCTAGGCGTTCGCCGCTGGTTGCTGCCCTACCCTTGAACTCCGTAGTTGTCTCCACGTCTTTATCGAACAGGTCGAGAATAGTACCGAGTGTGGCATTGGCCTCGTCGTAGGTGGCACCAAGCCAGATGCACGTTTCCTTAATGTTGTCCACCTGCATACCGAGGATTTCATCGGCTCCCAGGAACTTGGACACTCGTCCCAGACTCAAATAGTAACCGAACGACTCGTCATCATCCTTGTAAGTGAAGATTGAGTACTCGCCCTTGTCGGTCTCAGCCTCGGCCACTTCCATTCTTATACCTGCCGGCTGCTTCTGTGCCATCACATTCACTGTAGTCATCATGGCGACTACGACCATCAATAATACCTTTTTCATTGTTGTTTAATTGTTTCTGATTTCTGATGCAAAATTACAACCGGTTTTTATACCTTAGCAACTTTTCCGCGTTTTTCTAACTGAGTTGTTACGACAGGGCATATATATTTACGACAGATCCAAGAAACAATGCCTGAATCTGTCGTAATTGTCACGGAAAAACTGTTTTTTACTTACACAATCCCTACAAGGCTTGTTGGGGGGTGCGTTAGAAGGCTGGTTAGAGATAAGAACCTATTTGGAAGGTATTAGAAGGTTGGCTACAAAAAAACTGGCGCACGCCGCAGCATGCACCAGTCGCAATTGTTAAGGTAAAAATACAGTTATTATATAGAAATTATCGAGTCATCCTCACCTCGTAGGTCTTGTTCTCCTTGTAGAAATAAAGGGAGCACTCCATTACTGACGAAACCTCCTTGTGAAGTGTTATGCGGAAAAAATGTTTGCCATCGACCATTCCTTCGATGATCTTTGCATCCTTGATGGCGTAGAGGGTGTTGTCGTTGCTGTCGTATTTCTCGCGTGTTGACTCGTCGGCCACACCATCCTTGTAGTAGAACTTTTCTGCCTTGTAGTTGTGTTTGCTGGCGCTGAACTTTACATTGAAATTGAACAGTTCTGCATCTTCCCAGCGCACCCATCTGCCGTTGTCGTCCAGAATCATGTCTACATGCCAGGCAGGACCGTTAATAACGTTACGCAGGATCCAGTCCTCATTGCTCTCGCCTTCTTCTTGTTCAGCACAACTGGTTAAACTCATACTCATTGCAGTCATCATGGCGACTACGACCATCATCAATACCTTTTTCATTGTTGTTAATTGTTATTGTTTTAACTATTAGTTTTGGATTAAAACTTGAATTTTACACCACCCAGGATAATACCCTGCTCACCTACACCTGCCTCGAAGAAGCCGCGGACCTTCGCACCAAACTCCAGACCGATGAATGAGAGCTGATACATGAAGAAGGTGTCGTTGTCCTCGTACTCTTTATTAGCCGCAAGGTCCTTCTCATTGGAGTTGTGGAACATAACACCAGCAGCTGCCTTTGAATAGAGGGCGAAATGTGACTTATGAACCCAGTCGTACTTCACTGCGGGCATCACCGTGAAATAATCACGCTCGCGTTCACCTACCTTAATATCATTATCCTTTTTCTTCACCACGTCATCACTATAGTGTGCATAAGCCACAATACCACCGATGGCAATACGCGGGTTATTCAGATGGTAGAAATACTCAATAGCGACAGTACCCAAGTCATCTTTTGTCTTAGCTTCGACACCTGAAAGACTGTCGAATATACCGTTGCTTATACCATAACCCAGACCGTCGAATATGGCAGAAGCACCTAATCCATAGCTCAAACCAATCTCGTGACGGGGTTCATTACTCTGTGCATTCACACTCATTGCAGTCATAATGGCGACTACGACCATCAAAAATACCTTTTTCATTGTTGTTGTTTTATTAATTGTTTCTGATTTCTGATGCAAAGGTATGATCGTTTTCGTCAGACTAGAAGTTTTTTCGTGTTTTTCTATCAGAGTTGTTACGACAGGGATATAATAATTGCGACAGATCCAGAAAACAATGCCTGAATCTGTCGCAAAAGGGTTATTCTGAGGAGTTTTTTTCGAGTCAGGAGGCTTCTCACTCCTCATAAACTAGAAGTTCACGCCGACGGTAAGGAAGATGGACGCATGCTCCTCGTCTCCGTCCTGTTCCACCAATCCGGCATTCACACCAAGGTTGGTATAGAACTGATTATAAGTAAAAGCAACACCTTCTCGAATACCGAAATCGAGTTTCTCATAATCAATACCATACGAAGTATAGAAGCCGGTGAATGGCTGTAATGTCATGTTCTTACCGATATAGAAATGGTAGCTGGCCACAGCTGGAATAAAGATGGAGTGGTTGTGGTCAGTATAGTCCTTATGATCACCCCACCACTCATAGCGGCATCCTTTATCCATATAATAGGCACCAGTTTCAACATAGATGGGCAGTTTTGCTACCTTGAAATCAACAGCCAATCCACCATAAGGTGCTGTCAACACCTCGGCATTGCCATAATCCATCGTTGAAAACGTGATACCACCTCTTACACCAATATGCATCTTCGGTGCATTTTTGTAAGCAGGATAGAACTTGGCACTCACTTGAAGTGATGTCGCAACAAATACTGTTAACAGTGTGAATCTCAATAACTTTTTCATCGTAATAATATTTTAATAGTTAGTATATCTTTCATCTCCCATCTTCGGTCTTATAATCCTAATACCTGGCATGGACTTATGCTGAAACAGGTACTGCTGGAGCGTCATGGGTTCCTCCACCACCTTATGATGGATGCTGGAAGCGTTGAGCAGATGCAGTCCGTCATCATGCCAAACGGCAATACCGATATGCTGCGTATCAAGACCAGTGATCGTTGTGATAATGGCGATGATATCCCCATCGTGGATGGTATTGCGCAGCAGTTGCGTATTGGTGAGCTGTTCCTGTGGAATATAACGGTACTGTCGTCCGTTTATTGCCTTTTCCTGTTCACAGATTCCTGGTATATCACCCGGATTTACCTTGAGCATCCGATAGAGATCAGGATGTTGGGTCATGTAGTTAACCTGAATGGTCTGTACGGCCGTGAAGGGAGGGTTAGGCGACTGTATCTCCTTGCAGAATCCCATGGATGTGTTATCTTCAATCCACGAGGTAAAGTAATGCAAACGTCTGACGTACGCCGGCTCATCGCCTTGTGCATAGCGGATCTTCTGCAGGATATGACAGAAGGCCTCAAAAGAATACAGACTGTCACGTACGCACAGGCTCAAGGCCAACGCGTTCTCCACCATCGTGGTACAATCGAGCTCGCGCAGGTTGATAATCAACCGTTCCTTGTCAAACGGCTCAAGGGTATGTCCTACGTAGGGAATATCCTTCAGCTGACGGGCGAAGTGCACCAGCAGATTCCCCTTACGGGGCGCCTCTGAAAGCAATCGCATCACCTTCACACTATCCTCACGCTGATAATGCACCTGTGTGGCGTGGGAGGGAACATACAACATGAAACCACACAGAATCAATATTATTCTATTCATTACTTCAATTCTTTAATTCTTCAATCCTTAAATCCTTCAATGTCCTCTCTTCCTCTTGAAATTCATGCCTACATAGAAATTCAGACTACCGAAGTTATTATTCGTAGAGAACTGCGTCTTGCGGTAACTGTAACTGTGGATGATGGCACTCATACCAGCAAACCAGCGCGTATTGTTCCACACGATACCAAAACGTCCTGTGCTATCAAATGTGATATTACTGAAGGAGAAATCGCGGAAACGACTCGTCTGACTCTTCCACAGGTCACCTTCCGACTCTTTATAGGCCAAGGACAACGACAGACTGGCGGCAGCCAGCCAGTTGCGAGCAAAAACCCAGTTATAGGCATATCCTCCTGACACAGAGATGTTCTTATATTTCACATCATTAAACATCAGACCGCTATCGAGCTTGATAGTGCCGTACTTCTCCTCTATATCCGATGGGAGGTTATTCATGGTCTTCTGCAGTTTCTCATAATCCAGATGGATGCTATGACGTGTATAACCTATTCCCATCAATGCCGATCCGCAACTACGCCGCTGGACAGTGCTCTGACTGAATGCCGCAGGATATGAGAACTTCTTGTGATTGAAGATATAATATAGGTCGAAACCTATGATTCCCACATTCAATCCTGAGAACGGAATATCCACATCTCGGATCGTCTTCTGCTGATGATTCAGTCCGATGTTTCGAATCTTATAGTCATTACCTGTTTTCCTGTAGTAGAGGTCGATACTCATCAGGTTACTATACAGACTGATGTCGAACTCTTTCTTGTTATGACTGCTGGTTAAATGACTGATATCAAAGGTGTATCCAAGGAATATCCATCGCCATCCGAAATAAGGACCGATGCGGTAGGTCATCTCTGGTGCAAACGATACTGATTGGCCCGACTTACTACTAATCCTATAAGTCTCGTAAGTATTGGTGTTCTGCAACATCACTGCGTAGTTGTAATGCTGAGGTTCGATATAGGTGGTATCGATTTCATTGAAGTCCTTGAAGTAACGGGTAAAGAAGTTTCCCACCTTATGGGGAATATCCTCCTTGTTTGCCATCACTTCCATGGTAGAGGGCTCAGAAACGAACATGATTGTATCGGCTACGTCATCCATGGCGGTAACTTCTTGTATCACCGTCATCAGCAAACCCATCAACAACCATTTTACCTTACTTATCATCTCACAACTGTCAACTATCAACTATCAACTGTCAACTGTCAGAACTTCCCAAGTACTCTATCAAGCACCCAGTTCACGGGCGTGGCACTCACGCTTGTGGCCGTACAGATACCGATACCTTGCAGATCCTCAATCACGGAGCGGATAATAGGTAACTGCACATAGGGAGGATTGGGAACAACAATCTCCGTGGAGCCCTCGCTGGTAACTAAGCGGATGGGGTCGTAGTTATATACGGAGAAACTCAAGGTGCCCTGCTCACCAATCATCTCAATACAGTCCTCCTGAGCCGATTGGTGTCCAACAAAACACCAAGAACCGCTGCCGGGAACGCCACTCTCGAAACGGAAACACGCACTCACACTATCTTCTGCCTTGTACAGATGACCGCAATTGGCACAGATACCATCGGCCTCAGTAATTACGCCGAAGATATCCTGCAGCAGATCGAGCTGATGCGGGGCTAAGTCATAGAAATAGCCACCTCCGGCGATGGCAGGCTGCAGTCGCCAAGGAAGCGTTTCCTCAGAGGTATAATCCAAATCGCGCGGCGGAACAGAGAAGCGTATCTGTACGTTAACGATATTTCCTATCACCCCACCCTGAACAATCTCTTTTACACGCTGGAAGTACGGGAGGTAACGACGGTAGTAGGCCACAAAGCAGGGAATACCAGTCTCCTCACTCACTCTGTTGATGCGTACGCACTCGTCGTAGCTGGCCGCCAAAGGCTTCTCCACATAAACAGGTTTTCCCGCCTTCATGGCCATGATAGCGAAGGTGGCATGACTGCTGGGAGGTGTGGCCACATAGATGGCGTTTACATCGGGGTCGTTGATCAGTTCCTGCGCATCAGTGTAGTACTTTGGAACATGATGACGCTCTGCGTAAGAGCGGGCACGACGTTCGGTGCGACTCATCACCGCCACGACTTTCGATCCCGTCACCTCATTAAAGGCCGGTCCCGACTTCTTCTCAGTTACCTCACCGCAACCGATAAAACCCCAATTGATCAGTTTCATGGGGACAAAAGTACGAATAAGTGAGCGAAACACAAAAGTTTTTTTGGTTTTTCTCTCACTTATTCGTACCTTTGTCCTCAAATAGATAAACAACAGCATGATACAGTTAAAACAAGAAGAAGAACTGATCAAGAGTCGTGGCTACCGCGCAACGATCAAGGCAGCATACAATTTGTTCACCGACAATTATAAGGTGATACTCAAGCATATCTGGCCATATGCTTTGGCTTTGGCCGTTATTCTGGGATTTTTCATTTTGAACCAGTTCAAGACCTACGGTCAGGTTCCCTCACTAAGCGACATGCTCGTTTCGTGTGCCCTGATGCTCTTTACCGTTGTTGCTGAAATCGTCTTCTATGGGAGAACGATGATGCTGTTCAATGGACAATCGTTTACGTGGAACATCCTGCGTGCCCTGAAGGCGACTTTATGGATGATACTGCTAACCGTCGTTTTCACCCTCATCATCATAGGTATTTCCGCCGCCTTCGGCTCCTTCTCCACAGGTGCGGCCGATTCCGCAACGGGCATCCCCCAAACGGATCCGATGATCCAGATGCAACAGCAGCAGACGATTTTCGCCAAGAACATGATGATAGCAATGCTGGCCATGACCATACTCTCTCTCCTGCTCCTCCCTATCGTCTATGTCTGCATCAAGTATTTCGTGGAAACGGATACGCACTTCCATAAAATCTTATTCAAGGACTTGAAGACTGGTATGAAACACTGGGGATATATCTTCCTCACCCTACTTGTAGTAAGCATTTGCATCGCGGTAATCGGACTGATTATATCCTTGCCGCTCATCATTCTGTTCACGGCATACGGCTTCTCCATACAGGGTGTGATGCAGGGCGACGAGGCTGGAATCCCTGGCTATTTCACTCCTCTGGCTTACGGCGTCTCTTTGGTTTCCTACTTCATCTATGCCATAATGATTCTTTTCAGTTTATTCGTAGCCTACTATATCTACGGCTCCATCGAAGCAAAGGAACAGGAGAAGAGGAACCTGAAGCTGAATACAGAGTATTGAGTATCACCTATTATTAATATGAATCATGAAACCACAAAAGATATTATTCATCGATCGCGACGGTACGCTAATAGAAGAGCCTGCCGATGAGCAGATTGATGCTTTCGAGAAATTGAAATTCGTCAAAGGAGTGTTCCGCAACCTGGGATTCATCCGACAGAATCTTGACTTCCGCTTCGTCATGGTGAGCAACCAGGACGGACTGGGTACGGATGCTTTCCCTGAGGACACGTTCTGGCCTGTTCATAACTTTATCCTGCAAACACTCGAAGGAGAAGGAATTACTTTCGATGACATTAAGATCGACCCGCATTTCCCTGAGGATAACCACCCTAACCGCAAACCGGGTATCGGGATGCTCAAAGAGTATATCAACAACCCTGCTTTTGATATTTTTGGCAGCTATGTGATTGGTGATCGTGAGAGTGACCGCCAACTGGCTGAGAACTTGGGGTGTAAGGCATTCATACTCGATAAAGATATGACCTGGGAACGAATCGCTGAACTCCTGTTTGCTGGGGAACGTGTTTCTGAGGTGAGAAGAACTACCAAGGAAACGGATATACACGTCAGACTGAACATCGATGGAACGGGAAAATGTGATATATCCACAGGACTGGGCTTCTTCGACCACATGTTGGAGCAGATTGGCAAACATGGAATGATGGACCTGCTGATACACACCAAGGGAGACCTTCATGTGGATGAGCACCACACCATCGAAGATACAGCCATCGCATTAGGTGAGTGTATCTTACAAGCATTAGGCGACAAGCGAGGCATTGAGCGCTACGGCTATTGTCTGCCCATGGATGACTGTCTGTGCTCAGTGGCACTCGACTTCGGCGGTCGTCCCTGGCTCGTATGGGATGCCACGTTCCAACGGGAGCGCATCGGTGAGATGCCCACAGAGATGTTCCTCCATTTCTTCAAGAGTCTGAGCGATGCAGCTAAGATGAACCTGAACATCAAGGCTGAAGGACAGAACGAACACCATAAGATTGAAGGAATCTTCAAGGCACTGGCAAGAGCATTGAAGATGGCTGTGAAGCGCGATATATACCACTACGAATTGCCTTCTACAAAAGGGATGCTTTAACGATTATACGTGGTACTTATGCTTTTTCTTGGCTTTCCTCGGAGCCACAGGTGAGAAACTTCCGCCTGCCGAGGGAAGTTTACCCATTGGTACGCCACGGTACTGAGCATAACGGGCACGTATCCGATCGACATAGTCAACGGTTTCGTTGGCACGCATGTAACCGTGTTTCACCACCGGGTCGTTATAACCTGCAGGTTCGCGTAGTAACAACATATTACGTGCCACATCGCCCCATCGCTGGGGGTTCCCGCCATTCTTACGGGTCAGGGCCATTGCATCTCTTACATGCATGGCACCTCCGTTATATGCCGCCAACACGAAGTTCTGTCGTTCGGTTACGTTAGGAATATCACTGAAGGTACTGCTCAGCTCCTGAAGATAACGGGCTGCAGCAGAGATATTTGGCTCTGGTGTATGGATATCCGACATAGCGAGACCTAAGTGCGCAGCTGTACCGGGCATAATCTGCATCAGTCCGCGAGCCCCAGCCCACGACCGTGCTTGCGGGTCAAAGCAACTCTCCTGATAGCACTGCGCTGCCATCAAACGCCAGTCCCACCTTGCCAAAGGTGCATATTTCCTGAACAGATCATCGTATTTGGAGATCACGCCCGTACTCCTGTTGAGGAACGGCGAATAAACATGTCGTTTCACACTTGCGGTAGTCAGCAACCGATGCTCCTCCTGCTTGATATCCTCCAGCATATTCGGCTTGTACCACTGATTGAGTGCATCGGCAAGTTCCGTATTGTTCGACTGCACCAGCCATCGACCTTCCACACCGCAGAACTTCAGGCTGTCACTTCCAAGGATAGAATCAGGCAGAGTTTTCATAATACTGTCGGGCAACATATAAGCAATTACATCTGCCTCACCACGCCCCAGTTTCCATATCATCTCCAAAGTATCCTTACACAACTCTACCCGTAAGGATACGCCAAGACTCTGTGCAAACTTCTCGCATAAGAGGAACTGTGCTCCCATTCCCTTTCCATGATAGTCGTAGTAGGTCTCAGGACCAGACAACGTCAGCATGATCATCTCACCGTTGGTCTGAATATCCCTTAAAGTGAAACTATCAGACACAGGAATACTATCCGTCTGCACCTCACCCCATGGAGTGACGAGTCGGGTATCCTGTTTTTCTTTCTTGCATGAAGTCAAACAGATCATCCCTAACACGATGTACAAACATATCCTCTTCAAAACGCGGGCAAAGGTACGAATAAGTGAGAACAAAAGCAAATAAAACTTGTTTTTCTTTGGTTTTTCGCCCACTTATCCGTACCTTTGCAGCGTTTTATAAGTAAGAATACCATAAAAGTAAGAGATTATAACGATATGTTAAGGATAGCTGTACAATCCAAAGGTCGTCTGTTTGAAGACACCATCAATCTGCTGACAGAAGCCGATATCAAGATCAGTGCGTCAAGGCGCACATTGTTGGTTCAGTCGTCTAACTTCCCCCTCGAAGTGCTGTACCTGCGTGATGATGACATCCCGCAAAGTGTGGCAAGCGGTGTGGCCGACATTGGTGTGGTGGGCGAAAACGAGTTCGTGGAACGCCACGAGGATGCGGAGGTCATCTCACGCTTGGGCTTCAGTAAGTGCCGGTTGAGTCTGGCCATCCCCAAGAGTATCGACTACCCAGGTTTGGAATGGTTTAATGGTAAGAAGATTGCCACCTCCTACCCCTATATCCTCCGCCGTTTCCTGGAGGAGAAAGGAATTAACGCCGACATCCATGTGATTACTGGTAGCGTAGAGATCAGTCCGGGTATCGGACTGGCCGACGGTATCTTCGATATCGTCAGCAGCGGCTCTACCTTGGTAAGCAATAACCTGAGCGAGGTGGAAGTGGTGATGCAGAGTGAGGCCCTGCTTATCGCCAACAAAAATTTGAGTGAGGACAAACGACAGATCCTGGCCGATATGCTCTTCCGTTTCGAGGCTGTGAAACAGGCGGAGGATAAGAAATATGTACGTATGAATGCGCCGAAGGCCAAGTTAAAGGAGATTATCGAGGTGCTGCCCGGACTAAAGAGTCCTACCATCATCCCATTGGCCGACGAAGAATGGTGCTCCGTACATACCGTGCTCGACCAGAAACGGTTCTGGGAGATTATCGGTAAGTTGAAAGAGTTGGGCGCGCAAGGTATTCTGGTGACTCCCATCGAAAAGATGATTCTGTAAAATTGATAATTGATAATTGATAATTGAAAATTAAAAGTGAAGATCATACGATACCCCGAGAGAGGTGAATGGAAGACGATTGTAGAACGTCCGCACCTGGACGTGTCACAGTTGAATGCCATTGTGAAGAGCGTTCTGGATGATATCCGTGCCAACGGTGACAAGGCCGTGATGGCTTATGAAGAGAAGTTCGACCATGTGAAGCTCTCTTCTCTTGCTGTCAGTGAAGCGGAGATCGACGAGGCCATGACATTGGTTAGTGAAGATCTGCTTTCATCACTCCGCACTGCCCATCATAACATCAAGGCATTCCATGAGGCACAGCGCTATGAGGGTATCCGTGTAGAGACAGCCCCTGGCGTTACCTGCTGGCAGAAAAGTGTTCCCATCGAGAAGGTAGGACTCTATATTCCCGGTGGCACAGCCCCCTTGTTCAGTACGGTTCTGATGCTGGCCACTCCAGCAAAGATCGCAGGATGTAAAGAAATCGTGCTCTGCACACCTCCGAACCGAGAAGGAAAGGTGAATCCTGCCATTCTGGCCGCAGCACGTATCGCGGGTGTCAACAAGATCTTTAAAGCTGGTGGTGTCCAAGCTATTGGTGCCATGGCCTACGGTACGGAAAGTGTTCCTAAGGTCTATAAGATCTTCGGTCCCGGAAACCAGTATGTGATGGCTGCCAAACAACAGGTGTCACTGCATGATGTGGCCATTGACATGCCCGCAGGACCTTCAGAGGTGTGCGTGATAGCCGATGAGACCAGTCGTCCCGACTTCGTAGCAGCCGACCTCCTGTCGCAGGCGGAGCATGGTATCGACTCACAGGTGTTCCTCATCTCCACCTCAGAAAAGATGATTGAAGAGGTAAGAAAGGAGATTGATATACAACTTGAGCAATTACCCAGAAAAGAACTGGCTGCCAAAACATTGGAGAACTCCACCTTCGTATTGGTACACGATGGTCAGGAGGCTATGGACCTGAGTAACGCTTACGCTCCCGAACACCTGATCATTACCACAGCCAACTATCAGGAGCTGGCTGAGAAAGTGGTGAATGCTGGTAGCGTATTCCTCGGACTGTATGCTTGTGAGAGTGCTGGCGACTATGCCAGCGGCACAAATCATACCCTGCCCACCCATGGCTACGCCACCGCCTATAGTGGCGTGAATCTCGATAGCTACAACCGCAAGGTTACCTTCCAGCATCTCACTAAGGAAGGAATCCGCAGCATAGGACATGCTGTAGAGGTAATGGCCGAGAACGAGGAACTCATGGCGCATAAGAATGCCATGACTTTGCGTGTTCGCGCAATTGATCATTGATTGTTATATTGCCCATTCTGCCCATTAACCCCATTAACCCCATATTTCAAACATGAAATCCCTTGAGCAACTCACCAGACCCAACATCTGGAACCTCGCACCCTATAGCTCTGCTCGCAACGAATATGCAGGGCGCGAAGCCAGAGTGTTTCTCGATGCGAACGAGAATCCCTACAACCAGCCCTTCAACCGCTATCCCGATCCGTTGCAGTTGGAGCTGAAGAAACGTCTTTCTGCTGTGAAAGGGGTACCCGAGGATTGTATCTTCCTCGGCAACGGCAGCGATGAGGCCATCGACCTCCCCTACCGCTGCTTTACCCGTCCGGGCATCGATAATGTGGTGGCTATGGAACCCACCTACGGCATGTACAAGGTTTGTGCCGACATCAACGACGTCGAGTACCGTCCTGTGCTACTGGATGAGCATTATCAGATCACTGCCGACCGACTGTTGGCAGCCTGTGATGACAACACCAAGATAATCTGGCTCTGCTCTCCTAACAACCCCACAGGTAACAGTATTCAACGTGAGGAGATCATCAAGGTGATCAATAACTTCGAAGGACTCGTCATCGTTGACGAGGCGTACAGTGACTTCGCTGCTGAACGTCCTCTACGACTGGATATCCAGAAGTATCCGAATCTGATTGTATTGAATACGTTCAGTAAGGCTTGGGGCTGCGCTGCCATCCGCTTGGGAATGGCTTTTGCTCAGTCTGCTATTATAGATCTATATAATAAGGTGAAGTATCCGTACAACGTGAACCAGCTCACGCAGCAACAGGCTTTGGAAGCGTTGAAGGATCCGTACGAGGTAGATAAATGGGTGAAGATGCTGATGCAGGAGCGTTCCCGTATGATGCAGAACGTGGCACTGCTGCCCATCACCGAGAAGGTGTATCCCACCGATGCGAACTTCTTCCTCGTGAAGGTGACCGATGCCCAGAAGATTTATAACTACCTTGTTGACCGCGGTATCATCGTTCGCAACCGCAACCGTGTGCAGCTCTGTCAGAACTGTCTACGTATCACCGTTGGAAATAAATCGGAGAACAACGAATTGCTCGCTGCTCTCCGACAGTATTGATATTTATGTGGAATGAGAAATTTCTCATTCCACATTCCTCATTCCACATTCCTCATTCCACATTCCTCATTCCACCATCACTCGGGTACCGCAAAGCGGTCGCCGGTGGTTTCCACCAACTGCTTGGCCACTTTTTCTGAATAGCCTGTACGTTTCACGGTAGCGCCTAAGCCCGTTTCAGTGCGCAGGAATTTCCCGTCTTTCTCAGGCTTCACCACCATATCATTGTATTTCACTACCAGATACCAACCAAGTTGTTTCCAGCGGACCAGCATCTGTTGTGCCTTTTCGATTCCGTAGTTATTCAGGAAAGCGACGGCCTCAGCGGGGTTCTTCTCATAAAGTGCCTGCGCTTTCTCTTCCACTTCTTTCTGAGCAGCGAAATACGAGTTCTCCAAAGAGTCGCGTACTTCCTTCAGCGACGGGAACATCTGCGAATAACGCGGATAGACCATATTGCTCACCCAGTTACATACCCAGAAGGCATTCTTATCAGAGAACGTCACATCGTCGGCTCCAGGTGTATTGTAGCACTCCGGCTGACGGGTGGAACTACAATAGATTGGCGTGTAGGCCACCATGTTACCATCGTCATTACCGAACCAGATAATACCACCAATGGCATCCGGCAGCCAGGAACGGAGCTGACAGACATATGAGAACCCAGCCTGCTGCGTAGAGATAGGACGCTCGTTGAAATACTTCTTATCCCCCACCTTGAAACTCAGTGGTGTGATACGGTAAGGCATTTCCCACAACCCTTGTCCCATGTCATTACTCAGGTCGAAAGGTGTTCCTTCGTAGTGATCGCGCATACAAGCCTCCATGTCCTGCAGAGATACCTTCTTGTTAGGTACAATCCACAACGGCATCGGTTCGGCATCCTTCACAATACCTGCAGCATAATCCACATAGCGGTCCATCTCATCCGAGAAATGGTTGAAGAAACTCCATACACGAGCCTCACAAGCACGACGACCGGAGAAGTCGGGCGCTGCAAAGGCCGCATTGAACGAGAACTCGGCATCCTTACCGCTGAACCACCCCATGTCGCGGGCATACTGGATCATACCCTTGGAGAACATCACGTTCTTCTTATCCTTCTGGTTGAAGGTGGTGATACGACTCTGGTTAGCATGGGCACAGATGCACTCATCAGGAATGCGAAGAGCCACCCACACCACACGCGGCGCCTTGTCGGTATGGTACTTCGTGCCTGGTGTTCCCGTGCCCATCATCTCCATGATCCATGCTTCGTTGGGATCACAGATCGTGAAGGTCTCACCTTCCGAGTTATAACCATATTTCTCTACCAAGGATGTCATCACCATGATAGCCTCCCGTGCCGTCTTGGCCCGTTGCAATCCGAGGTACATCAGACTACCGTAGTCGATGATGCCTGTGGTATCTACCATCTCCTCACGACCGCCGAAGGTGGTCTCACCGATCGATACCTGAAACTCGTTGATATTACCGATAACATTATAAGTAATCGGTGCCTCAGGAATCCATCCATGGTTCACATCCGTGTCGTAATCGATGATCCATCGTTTCTCGTCAGCAGTATGCTTCCCTGCCGGGTAATGACAGAGATTGGTAAACATACCATAGCTGTCAGCACTATACGAACAGAACACACTGCCGTCGGTGGTTGCTTTCTTCCCTGCAATCAGGTTGGTGCAGGCCATTCCATAAACAGCCATGCCCAAGAGGGAAACTGTTAGAAAAATCTTTTTCATATATGTTGTATCATTTTTGTTTATAGCCGATTTCATACGACAGACCCAGGTCGCGTATCTTTCCCGTCACCCAGCCGTCATGGTATTCCGCCTCCACCTCTTTGTCGCCATCGCAGAGAATACAAAGATGATCGGTGTCCTTCACCTCGCGGTCAAGACGGATGGAGAGTGTGGCCCAGTTAAAGAGCGGATAAGACACATCGGTGAAGCGATAGACTTTCGAAAGACCGCCTTTGCTCACTATCGTTGGATTCATCTCCACATCATCGGGCAGCAGACCGCGCCGAACCATCAGTTGCACACCCGGCAGCTGGAAGTTGTTCATACGGTCCCAGTGCAGCACCCATGGCGCATGCTGTGTCCGCTTGGGTGGAATTGTCTGTTTCTTCCCTCGTACCACGAAGGTATATTGCGACTGGTTTCCGAACTTATCCGAGAGGGTATATACTAAGCGGTAATCACGCTCCTCATTGAAGTCGACAATCCCCCTGTTAGCATTGGCATGGATTACAGGAAGCGTGTTTCCCGGCTCGATGAACGATTTCATGAACCACACGCTGGCATAGCGGAAGAATGGATAGTCGCCCCATGAGTTCACCATGCGGTTACAGTCCATCGGGATCTTATCCACATCGCTTGAGAACACCAGCTCGTCGTCAACCATCAGCTCCGTTTTGCGGATACCGTATTTGTTATACGACTCCTCCATGTAGTCGTTCGCCCAGATTCCAAATCCCACCTTTCCCCAGGCCGTGAAAGGACGGTCGAGATGATGCGTGTTGAAAGGGAACCACTGCTGGACAGGCGACTCACAGAACACGCCCTCCCCCATGACGGGATAAGCTTTGAAGGCGTGCGCCATGGGCGGCGTGGTATCTTTGATAAGATCTGGGAGGAAGTCGAGCGGATCAACCATGTCCCACGACTTCGTCTCGTGGAGTTCCAAATGCAGGTGGGGAGCCTGACTGCTTCCCGTATTCCCACTAATGGCGATCAGCTGTCCTTCAGACACCGGGCATTCCGACGGAGGAAGGATGATATCTGCTGGTGGAGAAGGTTTCTTGTATTCGTCGATGATGTCCGACTGTCCGTTTGCTTTGCGATGACGACTTACTACTGCCCGCAATACCGGCACAAAGTCCTTGAGATGACAATACACACTGGTGTAGCCATTAGGATGTTGGACATAGACGGCATTTCCGAAGCCGGAGATACCAATGGTGATTCTGCTCACATAACCTTCACCAATCGAAAAGATCGGTTTCCCCACGGCCTGCTGCGTCTTCACGTCGATGCCACCGTGGAAATGGTGCGGTCGGGGCTCACCAAAATTTCCCGCCAACGATACAGGATAGTTGACGGGAGATGAGAACTGCAAGGATACAGCCAGCAGAAGCGATGTTAACATGCCTTGAAACTCATGTCGAGACCTTTTACGGAATGTGTCAGTGCTCCAACAGAGACGTAGTCAACACCACACTCCGCATAGTCGCGTATCGTGTCGAAGGTAATACCACCGCTCGATTCGGTCTCGTAACGACCACCGATGATCTCCACCGCCTTCTTCGTGTCGGGCACGGAGAAGTTATCGAGCATGATACGGTTCACGCCACCACAGTCGAGTACCTGTTGGAGCTCATCGAAGTTACGCACCTCGATCTCTATCTTCAGATCCAGACCTTTCTCCTTGAGGTATGCATGACAGCGGTTGATGGCGTTGGCAATACCGCCGGAGAAATCCACATGGTTATCCTTCAGCAGGATCATGTCGAAGAGTCCGATACGATGGTTCACGCCACCGCCGATCTTCACTGCCTGTTTCTCCAACATACGCATGCCAGGAGTCGTCTTACGGGTATCCAGCACCTTTGTATGTGTTCCTTCGAGCCGTTTCACATAACGGTTGGTCATCGTGGCTATACCGCTCATCCGTTGCATGATGTTCAGCATCAGGCGTTCTGTCTGAAGCAGCGAGCGAACCTTTCCTGTTACGACCATGGCCACATCCCCTTTCTTCACCGGGGAGCCATCACCTATCAGCACCTCCACCTGCATGTCGGAATCAAAGCGAGCAAACACCCGCTTTGCCACCTCCACGCCAGCCAGAATGCCGTCTTCCTTGATCAGCAATCGACTCTTCCCCATCGCATCCTCAGGGATGCAGCAAAGAGTGGTATGGTCGCCATCTCCGATATCCTCCGCAAACGAAAGATCAATCAGAGCGTCTTCCAATTCATTGACGGATAACATAGTTGTTCATTAAAGATAAACACCAATACCGATCTTCAGTCCGATCTTACTGTAGTCAGAGTGCTCTTTGAAACTCTGGTTGTAATAAATAGAGGGTTCAACCGTTACGGTACGACTCAAGAAGAAGGCATAGCCCACTTCCACGCCTGGCATCACGTCGTTATAGCTCTTATAGCCGTGCACATAGTTCACCTTGGCACCGAGGAACAGACCGTTCTGCTCAATGTAATAGCGACCGCCTACACCAGCCAACAAAGCATAGCACTTGTCATCAGAGCAGTCAAGACCAGCCTCAGCGGTAAGCATCAGGTTGTCGAGTGCCAGATAGCCCACCTGAGCAGACCCTTTTGCAGCAAATTTCTCACTACCGTTATAGCTCAAGTCCAATCCTGACAGTGAAGCACCGATATAGAATTTACCTTCAGAGAACGGTGTTGTGCTCCTGCCAGAGCGATAATACTGTGCCTGTGCGGCCATGGCCATCGTTGTAACGATGAGGAATACTAAAAATCTCTTCATAATTATACAGTTTAAAATTATTCTTATTATTTAATTTTCAATTCTCAATTCTCAATTTTCAATTCCTTCCTGTACCATCCGCAGAACCAAGCTACGGCGATAATCAGGGCAGCGCCTCCCACGGCATAACCAACGGTCATATCAAGACCGAATGCATTCTTTGATACCATGATGAAGGAAGAGCATACGACCGTCATAAACAGTGCTGGAAGCAGCGTCACCCAGAAAGGTTTACGTTCCCTAACGAGATAGACCGTAATAGCCCAAAGCGTGAACACAGCTAATGTCTGGTTGGCCCAGCCGAAATAGCTCCATATCACATTGAAGCCATCGGGATTCTCGATGTTATAGAACAACAGTGCCAGCGTTGCGCCAAAGAGCGGGATACAGATCCAGATACGTTTCATGATGGTCTTCTGCTCCAGATGGATGAACTCAGCAATGATCAGTCGGGCTGAACGCAGAGCCGTATCACCACTGGTAATCGGTGCGGCCACCACTCCCAGCAGAGCAAGGATACCACCGAAGGTTCCGAGCCAGCCTTCGCTCACTGCTGTCACTACTTCAGGAGCCTGCAGGGTTAACGGCTGTCCCAAATCCTGTGCTGCTCCTCCATAGAAGAAGTACATCGAGACGGTTGCCCAGATCAGGGCTACCAGACCTTCGGTAATCATAGCACCATAGAACATCGGTCGTCCCATCTTCTCGCTCTTCACACAGCGTGCCATCAACGGTGTCTGTGTGGCATGGAAACCACTGATAGCACCGCAGGCAATCGTGATGAACAAGGCTGGGAATATCGGTGTCGTGAATCCTTCACCACTGATGCCTTCATACAGCTCGGGCAGCGTAGGCCACTTGATGAACAATACAGCCATCAGGGCCACGGCCATGAACAGCATGGAGATGGCGAACAGTGGGTAGATCTTTCCGATGATCTTATCGATAGGAAGCATCGTGGCAATAATATAATACACGAAAATGATGCCGCACCAAATATATACCCAGGTGAGTCCTTCACCGCAGATCTTACCGAGGATCAATGCAGGACTATATACAAACACTGCACCTACCATCATCAGGAGGAATACGGAGAACACCAGCATCACGTTCTTCGTGGTCTTACCCAAGTAACGACCAATCAGCTCAGGCTGTCCGGCACCATCATTTCTCATGGAAAGCATACCGCTAAGGTAATCGTGTACCGCTCCGGCAAAGATACAACCCAGCACAATCCACAGATAGGCAGCAGGGCCGAACTTTGCTCCCATGATAGCACCGAAGATAGGACCCGTACCAGCGATGTTCAGGAACTGGATCATAAAGATCTTCCATCCGGGAAGGACAATGAAGTCCACACCATCGGCCTTAGACAAGGCAGGTGTCGGTCGATCGTCAGGACCAAATACTTTCTCAATAAACTTACCATAGACCATATAGCCTATGACCAAAGCGAAAAGACTCAGTACAAAAGTAATCATTTTCTATGCTTGTAACGTTTGATATGGCAAAGGTACAAATTAACAAGCAAAAAACCAAATGAAAAGTCAATTTCTTTTTGTTTTTTTGCTCACTTATGTGTACCTTTGCACTCAAAATTCTGTCATGAAGAAAATAATCGTACTCATCATACTGTTCCTGACGATAGGAACACCCCTATATATTACCGCTCAGACAGTCGACCGCGAGATCCGTGCCGTATGGCTTACCACCATCGGTGGTATTGACTGGCCCCGCCAATACGCCAACGCCTCTTCGCCAGCTTCTATTGATCGTCAGAAGCAAGAGCTGACAAGGATGCTCGACCGACTAAAAGCCATCAATATCAATACCGTTTTATTACAAACCCGTATTCGCGGAAGCGTGATCTACCCGTCGAAATATGAACCGTGGGATGGCTGTATGTCTGGCAAACCTGGTGTCAGTCCCGGATATGACCCGCTACGTTTCGCTATCGATGAATGTCATAAAAGAGGAATGGAAATCCACGCTTGGGTAGTAACCATTCCTATGGGTAAATGGAACGGCATTGGCTGTCAGCAGATGCGCCGTAAGAATGCCTCCCTTTTACGGAAGATCGGTGATGAGGGATACCTCAACCCAGAGCTACCACAAACCGCTGATATCATTGCAGATATCTGCGAAGAGATAACGAAAAACTATAATGTTGACGGAATCCACCTCGACTATATCCGTTACCCAGAGAACTGGAAGCTTCGTGTGAGTAAGCAGCAAGGACGAGAAAACATTACTCGTATTGTACGGAAAATTCACAGCAAAGTGAAAGCCAACAAGCCACAGATCAAGTTATCTTGTTCCCCCTTAGGAAAGTTTGACGACCTGACTCGCTATCCTTCCCGTGGATGGAATGCACGCACCACGGTTTGTCAGGATGCACAGATGTGGCTACGTACCGGTTTGATGGATCAGCTCTACCCGATGTTGTACTTCAAGGACAACAACTTCTACCCCTTCGCCATCGACTGGGCCGAACGCAGTAAGGCTGGACAGGTGGCAGCGGGCTTAGCTATCTATATGCTTGACCCAAAGGAAGGGAACTGGAAGATCAGTGAGGTGAAGCGACAACTCAATGTGTGCCGACAACTCGGATTGGGCCAGTGTTTCTTCCGTGCTAAGTTCGTGTTAGACAACCACCAAGGTATCTACGATTACCTGCGTGTTTTCAACTTCGCTCAGCAAGGAATGGATGGATTTGCCTATCCATACTACAGTATTAATAACACTGTTCAAAGCAGTGGAAACGCTGTGAGCCTCATCAACACACAGGTGCCAGATCCCAAGCAAATCCGTCAAGATCTCCCTTGGATAGTCAGCAACGGACAGCGGGTATCTCTTCCCAACAAATCAGAAGCGCTCGATACCGACATGATACTCGTAAAAAACCTTGCAGGGAACGCTGTTGCTACGCTAGTGCGCCGCGGGAACCAAATGGACATCCACACTTTACCAAACGGTATGTTTATCCTTTATACACTTGATAAACGTGGAAAGACACACCGTCTTGCCTATCTGAAGAAACAATAAAAAATTGAGTGCCCGAATTTGGGCACTCAACCTTTTAATGATTGTTATACCGGTTATTTAACCATGAACTTCTTACCGTTCTTGATATAGATACCAGGCTTCAACGATTTCTCTGTAATCTTCTGACCTTGCAGGTTGTAGATGGCATCCGTTGTAACGGTACGATTCTCTCCTGCCCAGATATAACCAACGCCTGTTGTTATACCACCAACCTCTTCTTCATCATCCACGAAGATAAGGCCGATCTTAGCCAATGAGCTGCTATCAACATACTTCGTTGGAATCGTCAGGTAAGCGCTATTGGCTGGCAAATCTTCGCCATTAGTTCTGTAGAACTCGCCATCATCACCTAAGAGGTAATGTGCATATAGACCATAGCCATTCCATTCTTCTTCCCAGCTATTTTCTGGGATGTATGTATCTTTAACTACACCCTTCAACATATTAGCATAACAGAAATAGGTATCTGTTGTAGGTATCTGATAATCACCAGATGAACCCTTGATCAAAATACCTGTCCCAGCAGGAACCTCATCAACTTTTGTCAGAACGAGTTGTTTTGAAATAGGATTGAAGCCGCTTGCCACATAAGCCTTGATTCCTCTTACGTTGCTGAAATCAAGATCGAATTCGTAGCAGAATGTGCCTATGCCCAAGTCGGAAAGTATAAACGGTACCGTTTCAGGAGCAACTTTCTTCTTCATGGTAACAGAAATTATACACTCCTTAACCACCAAATCATAATAGCCGTTTGCCTTATAGTCATCGGTGACATCATCATTATCAATGATAATACTCTCCAACTCATAGCCAATCTGCGGATCAACAACCAATCTAGCGGTTATGCCTGTTGTAAGTTTGAAGTAACCAGAGTTTGTACGACTATTATTATTCAAAGAGACTACTGTTTCGTTTTCGTTAATGGAAAGGTAGATGTTAGATGTTTCCGCTTCATCGAACCTCACGTTAATCGTATGATCTGCATCCAGATCGTTGATCTCATAATAATAACTGCCATGTTCTTGAGTCAAGACAACCACAGCTCCATTATCAGTAACTATCGGCACATAGCCCGTATAAGGATTGACAGACAAATAAATGTCGGCTCCTTCTATAACGTCACCCTCTTGATTAAGCGAGTAATAACCATTTTCGGGATTATCACAACTAACTGAAACTGTATAATACGTAGCTTCAACGAAGTTTACTGTAATAGCACTGTTGGAATTCAACACAAATTCATAATAGCCATTCGTATTATAGAAATTGGTAACTTCCTCTTCGTCTACAAATATCGAGCCTACCTTATACCCTCCACGAGGATTTGTTGTTAATCGAATTGTAGAGCCCAGATTATAAGTGAATTCGTAGGGACCTGCCCAGCGGCCATTGATATATACCGATCCTTTCTCATTATCAAAGCTCAGAGTAATCGTACGGGTTTCCACCTCTGTAAACTGCACTGTAACTGTATAATCTACATTTACTGATGTGAATTCATAATAACCACCGTTCGCATTAAATGTGTCAGTAATATCTTGTGTGCTACTGCCATCAGATATACTCACATTACTTATTGCATATCCAGCGGTGGGTGTAATAAACATTTTTGCATTATGACCACTGACGATTTGTGCTTCTTGTCCCCACATAGTAATATTGCCATCCTCGAAATAGACTTCCGCATTACCTTCTTGCCATGAAACAGAAATGGTATTAGACGGTAATTCATCAAATTCGACGTAAACAGAATGATTGGATGAGATGTTGGGGATAGAATAACCACCATTTTGCTTGACATCATTAGTAACATCTGTATCGTCAACTTTTATAGACTTTAATGGATGTGCCGAGCTGAACAAATTCACATATACCCATATATCTTCTCCAGCTGCCACGTCTACTGTCTGAGCATAGTTTACACATCTGTTGTAATGGGAATCATCAAAACAAACATCTCCGAAACCATCATGATTAAAGGTGACATTCATAGCATACGACGGTTGTATTGTTTCGATTTGAATGTCAACAGAATGATCAGATGTGACGTTAGAAAGGAGATAGCCATCTGTCATAAACGTTTCTGTAACAACATCAACCCCGTCAACTTTAATCGCCTTTATTTTATATGCCTCATCAATCCAAGAAAAATACAATCGTACAAAGCTTCCTTCAGGTAACTCTATCGATTGGGAATTTGACAAACTCATTGAGCCATTATCCCAAATGATTCCCAAACCAAAGAGGTCTTCACGGTTAAATGTATATGAGATGGTAACAGGAGCCGATTCCCTATATTGTACTTCTACCGCATGGTTTGCATTCAAGTTGCTGAACTCATAATAGTTGTTCAATAAGTATTCAGATGTCTTATCAACGCCGTCAACCAAAAAAGATTTCACTTTATAATAATCAGAATGAACTCCTGCAATATAACGTACAGTGGTTCCCTTATTGAATGCGATTGGATTATTTGGACTGACACCAGAGGCATTGCCATTTATCATGTAATTGACCCATCCTTTCTCATCATCAAAGTTGGTTGTAATCGTATATTTATCTACAGTTTGGTATGTAATAGTTACTACATAATTATCAGAAAGCTCCGTAAATTCATAATATCCATTTGTTAGAATCGAATTAGTAACCGTATTAACATCTAATGTGTGTTCTTGGCTATCCTTGACATTAACCGTATTTATTTGATATCCAGCGGGTAATGTTATAAACATCTTCACAGTATGACCTGCAGCAAGAACGACATCATATCCGTTTATGTAATAATTCCCATCAACAAAATAGACATTTGGCCAAAAACTTTCATCAGGTCGGATAAAACTAATGGTATGAGATTGCAGTTCATCTAACTCGATGTTAACAGAGTGAGCACCAGAAATGTTTTGAAAAGAATAACCTTTGTCAGCCAAGAATTGGTCTGTTACATTATTGCCATCAATTACAACGCTCTTGATGGGATATGCTGAACTTAAATAGCTAAAACTCATCCAGATACTCTTTCCGTCTGGAACCTCAACTGTTTCAGATTCACTGGTTGAATACCAATAGCCGTCACCACTAAAACTCAAATTTATGGCATCAGAATGATTTATTGTAACCTGAACATTTTGGGTTGGTTTCTTATCAAAAACAATGTTCACTGTATGGTTTCCTGAGAGACTGGAGAACGTATAGCTGTTTCCATTGTTTATGATTTCATTCGTTAAATCAACATCATCAATAAGAATGCTCTTGATCGAATAAAGTGAATTATAAACATAAACTTTCATCGTAACATCTTCTCCTTCAGAAAAGGAGAATTGATTATGACCACTTGTCCACCTTGGGTCGCTCATGGAATTACTCATAAGGCTCACATCTGCGCAGAGATCCCCACTATTATCAACACCTGTTAGAGTAACATCGATGCTTTGCCCAAAGGCACTACCTATACTGGCGAACAACACCATCGCCAATAATGCTAGTTTTTTTGTTATTAAATTTTTCATAAGCTATAAAATTGTAGTTATTATATTGATTCTTTTCCCTTTAATCCCTAAAGCAAAAAACGTACATGTAGTTAGTAGTAATAAACTGTCGGCTACAAAGATACGAAAAATCGAGAGCAGAACAAAACAAATTCAATTGTTTTTTATGCCGAGATAGCGTATCTTCGCGATTTCATTCGCAAAGATACACAATTTTTTAGAATATAACACAATCATGAGCTGTTTTTTTGAAAATGCTCCGCCAATACGTCTAATTAGCTTATAGTCAGCAGATTGTTAGCGGAGGATTTCCTACTAGCCTTCTAACACCTAGTTATCAGGCTTATAACGCATAGTTATCAGCCTTATAACACCCTCTAACCAGCCTTGTTGAGGAGCGATATAAGCCTTGTAGGAATTAGTTTATATCGCTACGGATGGGAGTATAAAAATCCTCCGCCACGAATCTTCTGGTAATCATATGATTACACTAATATGGCGGAGGAATGTGTGAATTACTTATGACGGACGTTAATTGAAGTATCTGGTCTCTATTTTTCTTTTGCATTTTGCTCACTTATTCTTAACTTTGGCTACGCCGAAGGTACTTTCGTTCGAAAATGAAAAGAAAAGTAAACTTTCCTTTTGCATTTTGCTCACTTATTCGTACCTTTGCACACGATATATAAAGGGGGAATTGAACGAACAGTAACAAAAAAAAGAATGAAACCCACAGCAATTATGCTTCTGCACTGCCCGGATCAGCCTGGCATCATTGCAGAAATAACCAAGTTCATCACGGATAACAACGGCAACATCGTCTATCTCGACCAGTATGTTGACCGTCAGGATGGAATGTTCTTCATGCGCATTGAATGGGAACTCGACCAGTTCCTCGTACCGCGTGAGAAGATCAAGGAATACTTCGAAACGCTCTATGCACAGCGCTACCAGATGACTTTCAGTCTGTACTTCAACGACGAGAAGCCTCGCATGGCGATCTTCGTATCGAAGATGAGTCATTGTCTGTACGACCTGCTGGCACGCTGGAAGGCGGGAGAGTTCGATGTGGAGATTCCTTGTATCGTATCCAATCATGAGGACCTCCGCTACGTGGCTGAGCAGTTTGGCATCCCCTACTACGTGTGGAGCATCAAGAAAGACCACTCGAACAAGGCTGAGGTGGAAGCTGCAGAGATGGAACTGCTGAAGGAGAAGAAGGTGACGTTTATCGTGCTGGCCCGCTACATGCAGATTATCAGCGACGAAATGATTGCCAAATATCCGCACCATATCATCAATATTCACCATTCGTTCCTGCCTGCCTTTATCGGCGCCAAGCCTTATCATCAGGCATGGGAACGCGGTGTGAAGGTGATTGGTGCAACCAGTCATTATGTGACAGCCGACTTGGATGCGGGTCCTATCATCGAACAGGACGTAACACGCATCACCCATAAGGACACGCCAGAGAGTCTGGTACTCAAAGGCAAGGACCTGGAGAAGATCGTGCTCTCGCATGCTGTATCGAAACATATCCAGCGTAAGATTCTCACCTACAACAATAAGACAATCATATTTAGTTGACAGTTGAGAGTTAACTACGTTGACTTTCGTCACGACTCGGCCAATCATGCAAGCATGTTGGCTCTCGCTGTTCCAAAAGTTGATAGTTATGCAAGTTGCAATAGTTAAATATAATGCAGGGAATGTTTATTCCGTGGTGAACGCTGTCAGACGACTGGGTATTGATCCGGTGCTGACCGATGATCCCGTACTGCTCAGACAGGCCGACCGCGTGATCTTTCCAGGACAAGGGGAGGCACGTACCGCCATGGAGTATCTGCATCAGCACGGACTGGTGGAGGTGATTCGCTCACTCAAGCAACCCGTATTGGGCATCTGCATCGGACAGCAGTTACTGTGCAGCCATTCCGAGGAGGGAGATGTAGACTGCATCGGCATCTTCGACGCGGAGGTGAAACGGTTCCAGCCGCAACGGCACGAAGACAAGGTGCCATGCATGGGATGGAACAGAATAGAGGTGAGAGATGAGAAGCCAGAGGTGAGAAACCTGTTTGCCGGACTCGGTGAGGATCCCTACGTCTATTTCGTACACAGCTACTATGTACCGCTGTGCAACGATACGGCAGCCGTGTCCGACTATATCCTGCCCTACTCTGCCGCCCTGCAAAAAGATAATTTCTATACCTGCCAGTTCCACCCGGAAAAGAGCGGTAGCGTGGGCGAAAGAATCCTTCGAAACTTTATAAACATTAAACATTGAACATTAAACATTAAATGATAGAACTCATACCAGCCATCGACATCATCGGAGGAAAGTGCGTAAGACTGACCAAAGGTGATTACAACCAGAAGACCGTCTATAACGACGATCCTGTGGAGGTGGCACGCGAGTTTGAGGCCATGGGCTTTAAACGACTGCATGTGGTGGATCTCGACGGGGCAAAGTCGAAACATATCGTGAATGTGAATGTTCTTCGTCGTATCACAACGGAGACCAGCCTCACTGTAGATTTCGGTGGAGGTATCAAAACCGAAGAGGATATCCAGACGGCCTTCGACAACGGTGCCGCCATGGTGACAATAGGCAGTGTGGCTGTAACCCAGCCAGAACTGTTCATATCATGGCTTCATACCTTTGGCGCAGAACGAATGATCCTTGGCGCTGATGTACGCAACGGCATGATCAGCATCAACGGATGGAAAGAGGACTCGCAGGAGTCGTTATTACCGTTCCTGCAACGATATATCGATCACGGTGTGAAGAACGTGCTCTGCACGGAGATCTCCAAGGACGGTACCCTGACAGGACCGGCCGTTGGCTTATATAAAGAGATCATGGCTGCCTATCCCGACCTCCACCTCATCGCCAGCGGCGGTGTGTCTTCCACCGAGGATATTCTCGAGCTGGAGCACGAAGGAATCCCTGCTGTCGTCTTCGGCAAGGCCTTCTACGAGGGTCGCATCGATGCATCCCAGTTACTAAATAATCCATCCTCCCATTAACCCCATAAAGCCCATCATGCCCATCATGCCCATCACCTACTCCAACCCCATACACCCATCCGGACTTGCCAAAAGAATCATCCCCTGCCTGGACGTCAAAGACGGACAGACCGTCAAGGGAACGAACTTTGTCAACCTGCGCCATGCAGGCGACCCGGTGGAACTGGGGAAAGCCTACAGTGATGCAGGTGCCGATGAACTGGTGTTCCTCGACATCACCGCCTCGTTCGAGGGTCGTAAGACCTTCACAGAGATGGTGACACGCGTGGCTCAGGAGATCAACATCCCCTTTACTGTGGGCGGTGGTATCAATGCCTTGGAGGATGTGGAACGACTGCTCCATGCGGGAGCAGATAAGGTGAGCGTGAACTCTGCTGCCATCCGCCGACCGGAGCTCATCGATGAGATCACCCGTCAGTTTGGTTCTCAGGTATGTGTCTGTGCCATCGACGCGCGCTTCGATCCCGACGGCTGGCACTGCTATGTAAAAGGCGGTAGGGAACGTGTGGAACGCGGACTCTTTGAATGGGCCCATGAAGCCCAGGAACGCGGTGCGGGAGAGATTCTGTTTACTAGTATGGATCACGATGGCGTGAAGGAAGGCTATGCCAACGAGGCACTGGCACGACTGGCTGACGACCTGAAGATCCCTATCATCGCCAGTGGCGGTGCAGGAAAGAAAGAGCATTTCCGTGATGCCTTTACCATCGGTAAGGCCGATGCAGCACTGGCCGCCAGCGTGTTCCACTTCGGCGAGATACCCATCCCTGAACTGAAGGAATACCTCCAGTCGGAAGGCATCAACGTCCGTCCTCCCTCCACCCACTAAGCCCATTAACCCCATCAAGCCCATCAAATCGTATGAACAAAATAGATTTCAACAAACTCAACGGCCTCGTCCCTGCCATCATTCAGGACGTTTCAACGAAGAACGTACTGATGCTGGGATTCATGAATCAGGAGGCTTACGAAAAAACGCTTGCTACCAAGCACGTCACCTTCTGGAGTCGTACGCGCAACTGCTTATGGACAAAAGGAGAAACCAGTGGTAACTTCCTCGATCTGGTGAGTATCCAGAACGACTGTGACAACGACACACTACTGATCAAGGTACATCCACAAGGTCCTACCTGTCATACAGGTACCGATACCTGCTGGGGTGAGGACAACATTGGGCATCCACTCGCCTTCCTTTCCGAGTTGCAGGACTTCATCGAGAAGCGCCACGAGGAGATGCCTGAGGGTTCCTACACCACCAAGTTGTTCAAGGACGGTGTGAACAAGATGGCACAGAAGATGGGTGAAGAGGCACTGGAAGCAGTCATCGAGGCTTGCAACGGCACTAACGAGAAACTCATCTACGAGGTGTCGGACATGATCTACCATATGCTCGTCCTGCTCACCGGCAAAGGTCTTCGTATCGAAGACATCGTTACGGAACTGGCCAAACGCCATGATCCTAACTGGGACAAGAAACGTCGCGTGGCGAAGAGCAAAGGCGAGATGGAATAAGTAAACGACCATCCTATCATAATATACACGACCATGTTGATAGAATACAAGAAAGTACGTATCTTCCAGGAAGATGTATGTGTGCTGAACGATGTTGACTTCCATGTGGAGGAAGGCGAGTTCATCTACATCATCGGTAAGGTGGGATCAGGAAAGAGCTCGCTCCTGAAGACCACCTATTGTGAGCTGGACATTGAGAGCGGTGAACAGGCAACGGTACTCGACCGCGATATCATGAACATACGACGTAGGGAGATTCCTGCCCTGCGGAAGGAGATGGGTATCATCTTCCAGGATTTCCAGTTGCTGCACGATCGTACGGTAGCCAAGAATCTACGCTTCGTACTGAAGGCTACGGGATGGAAGAACAAGAAAGAGATTGAGGAACGCATCGACGAGGTGCTGGAGATGGTGGGCATGCAGGAGAAGAAGAACAAGATGCCCCACGAGCTGTCGGGCGGTGAGCAACAGCGTATCGCCATCGCCAGGGCTATCCTGAACAAACCCAAGATCATCATCGCCGACGAGCCGACAGGAAACCTCGACCCCGAGACCGCAACCTATATCATCGACCTGCTCCGACAAATCAGTCAGACGGGTACGGCCATCGTCATGACCACCCATAACATCCCGATGCTCGACAAGTTCCCCGGGATTGTCTATCGCTGTAAGGACGGTGCCATTTATGATGTCACGAACGACTATAACAAGATGGACCTGACGGAAGACTCGGAAGATAATTGAAAATTGATAATTGAGAATTGAAAATTAAACAATAAAAAATAAGGATATGAAAGTAATGAAATTCGGCGGCACCTCCGTGGGCTCACCAGAGCGCATGAAAAGTGTATCGCAACTGGTAACGAGAAGTGGAGAACCTGTATTCGTGGTGCTTTCCGCTATGTCGGGCACAACCAATTCCCTGGTGGAGATCAGTAACTATCTCTACAAGAAGAACCCCGAAGGGGCTAACGACGTAATCAACCGTCTGGAACAGAAGTACATGGGACACGTGGAGGAACTGTATTCAACCGATGAGTACAAGCAGTTGACACGCGAATTCCTGAAAGGGGAATTCCAGTTCCTTCGCTCATTCACCAAGGATCTCTTCACCAGCTTCGAGGAGAAGAGCATCGTGGCTCAGGGCGAGATCATCAGCACCAACATGGTGGTGAACTACATGAAGGAGCAGGGCATCAACGCCGTACTGCTGTCAGCACTCGACTTCATGCGCACCGACAAGAACGGTGAGCCTGATCCTGGTTACATCAAGGAGAAACTCGCCAAGGTGATGGAAGAGAACGAGGGCTATCAGATCTACCTCACACAGGGTTTCATCTGTCGTAATGCCTACGGCGAGGTGGACAACCTGGAGCGTGGCGGTTCCGACTATACCGCCTCATTGATTGGTGCGGCCATCAATGCCGACGAGATCCAGATCTGGACCGACATCGACGGTATGCACAACAACGACCCGCGTATCGTTGACAAGACAGAGGCCGTGCGCCAGCTGCACTTCGAGGAGGCTGCCGAGCTGGCTTACTTCGGTGCGAAGATCCTCCACCCCACTTGTGTGCAGCCTGCCAAGTTCGCCGGTATCCCCGTGCGTCTGAAAAATACCATGGAGCCAGATGCTCCTGGTACAATCATCGACAATGTCACTGTAAGAGGAAAGATCAAGGCTGTAGCCGCCAAGGACAATATCACCGCCATCAAGATCAAGAGCTCACGCATGTTGCTGGCAACCGGCTTCCTGCGCAAGGTGTTCGAGATCTTCGAGAGCTACCAGACGGCTATCGACATGGTGGCTACCTCTGAGGTGGGTGTGAGCATGAGTATCGATAACGACACGCACTTGCACGACATTGTGGACGAGCTGAAGAAATACGGTACGGTAACGGTTGACAGCGACATGTGTATCATCTGCGTGGTGGGCGACCTCGACTGGAGTAACATCGGTTTCGAGACACTGGCTACCGATGCCATGAAGAATATCCCGGTTCGTATGATTTCCTATGGCGGTTCCAACTATAACATCTCTTTCTTGATCAAGGCTGCTGATAAGAAGCGTGCCCTGCAGAGTCTGAGTGACACCTTATTTAATAAGTAGTCCCATCCCTAAAAATATTCAGAGACAACACAACACAAGAGGAAACCGTTTATGAATCAAAGAACACAGCCTACGGGGAAGGGCAAAGGAATATTCCCCATCGAGAAATTCAGGAAGGTGCAGACGCCGTTCTACTATTACGACACGAATCTGCTCCGCGAAACCCTGCGTGCGATCAACCAGGAGGCTGGGAAACACGAGGGGTTCTGCGTACATTATGCTATCAAGGCTAATGCCAACCCGAAGATACTCAATGTCATCTGTCAGGCAGGACTGGGTGCCGACTGTGTCAGCGGCGGGGAGATCAAAGCCTGCATCGCTGCCGGCTTCCCACCCAGTAGGATTGTCTATGCGGGTGTAGGTAAAAGTGATTGGGAGATCAATATCGGTCTGGATCACGATATCTTCTGTTTCAACGTGGAGAGCATCCCTGAACTGGAGGTCATCAACGAGCTGGCCGCTAAGAAAGGAAAGGTGGCCCGTGTGGCCTTCCGACTGAATCCCAATGTGGGTGCTCACACCCATGCAAACATCACCACCGGACTGGCAGAGAACAAGTTCGGCATTGCCATGCACGACATGCTGAGTGTCATTGAAGAGGCAGAAGCGATGAAGAACATCAAGGTCGTGGGTCTGCACTTCCATATCGGCAGTCAGATACTGGACATGGGTGACTTCGAAGCCCTCTGTAACCGTGTCAATGAACTGCAGAACGAGTTGGAGCGCCACCATATCGTGATGGAGCACATCAACGTGGGAGGCGGTCTCGGTGTGGACTATCAGCATCCCAACCGCGTTCCCATTCCCGACTTTAAGGCTTACTTCGACACATATGCCAAGAAACTGAAGCTGCGTCATGGACAGACGCTTCACTTTGAGTTAGGACGAGCCGTCGTTGCTCAATGCGGCAGTCTGATTACCCAAACACTTTATGTAAAACAGGGTGCCACAAAGCAGTTTGCCATCGTTGATGCCGGTTTTACCGACCTGATCCGTCCTGCCCTCTATCAGGCCTATCATAAGATTGAGAATATCACCAGTGAAGAACCCGCACAAGCGTACGACGTGGTAGGTCCGATCTGTGAATCAACGGATGTGTTTGCCAAACACATTGATCTGAACGAGTGTCGCCGTGGTGACCTGCTGGCTATCCGTTCTGCAGGAGCCTACGGAGAGATCATGGCTTCAGGCTATAACTGTCGAGCATTACCTAAAGGGTATATCACTGAGGACTTTCAAGGACAGGATTAAAGAGTTTATCAAAACATAAATGAGTCTTAGACAAGGTTGAATACATGATACAAATCAGTGTAACGACAATCATTATTTGTGCCATTATCATCGTGGCGGCATTCATAACGCCACTTATCAACATTTTCTTCCGCAAGGTGGAAGATGAAGAAAGCGCGACGGATGACTCGCAGCTGCCTTGTCTGTCGGTCCTGTTGACTGTTCAAGACAATGCCAGAGAACTGGAGCAACACCTGCCGGCAATGCTCACACAGGATTATCCTGCAGGCTTTGAGGTGATTGTGGTTGTAGGTAAGGGGGAAGACAACACCGATGATGTGCTGAAAAAGCTTTCAGCCACCTACCCTAACCTTTATACGACGTTCATACCTGACAGCTCTCGTTATATGAGCAGAAAGAAACTCGCCGTGACCTTGGGTGTGAAGGCTGCCCGACACGAATGGATTCTCGTGACAGAAGCGAGCTGTCAGCCCGCTTCCGACCAATGGCTGAAGACCATGGCACGCCATTGTCAGGAAGGTACAGATATGGTTATCGGCTACGGGAACTACAACGAAGAGGCCAGCGACTACAAACGCTTCGAGTGTCTTCATGAGCAACGCTATATCCTGCGGCAAGTAAATCGGGGTACGGCCTACCGCTGCGAACCCGGAAACCTGCTATTCAGGAAGGATATGTTCCTTGACAACAGAGGCTTCGAAGGAAACCTCAAATATGTACGTGGTGAATACGATTTCATTGTGAATAAGTTCGCAGAGAAAGGGAACACGGTTATTGAGACATCACCCGAAGCATGGGTGATTGAGGATGCACCGGAAAAGAAGAATTGGAAGAACAGACATCTCTACCTGATGGAGACCAAAAGACACCTTGCACGCTCTTTTGGATCGCGACTGCCATACTGGTTGGACTGTCTGTTTATGCACCTGAACTACCTGCTTATCATCGGCGGCGCCTGCTATGGATACTGCCTTATGAGACAGGGAAATGGGAACGGCGATCCATGGATGCTCTGGGGAACGGCCATCGCAGCTTTCCTCATTACCATTATCCTACGCATGATCATTGCCAAAAAAGCCTGCAAGCAATTCGATGAGGATATCCCCATATGGAAGATCATCCCGTTCGAGATTTCCAGATGCTGGCGGAACCTGATCTGGCGTATCCGATACATCTTCTCTGATAAATACAGTTTCATCTGCCATAAGGTATAGAGAATCTATGAGAGTCCTGCACTATATCCCGGAACGATTGCTCTCCTCCGAGGAAGAGGGGGGCTTTCACGGAAGCACAGACCTGACACGGGAATACCTTTCCGTGCTGACCACGGGTATGGGTAAGGGAATAGAAGTGCAGGTAACCACTACCCTCTCACAGTTTAAGCAGAAGGTAAAGGAGATACAGCCAGACATCGTGCATATCCACGCCTGCTGGATTATCTCTGCCTATCGGGCTCAGCACTGGACCATGAAACAGCGTGTCGCTTTGGTCCTATCACCGCACAATGGTATGCAGCCGTGGCACATCCACCATCATTTCTGGCTCCATAAACTACCGCTGCTCATCCTTTATCAACGTCATGCCATCAAGACTGCTGATGCCATTCACGTATTCAGTCAGTCGGAACATCAGCGCATGAAGGCCATTAAATGGAACACCCGTCTGGCTCTGGTTGGGAACAGCACGATCGACTGTCGGACGCAGGAGTGGCAGATGACATCAGCATTGGAAGCGCTATATCAGAAGGTGATTGACAGTAATAGCTTCCGCCTGATGACAGAGGAAGAGAAAACAGCTGAGAGTAGGATGCTCCACGATGCGATACTGAAGGAAGAAGGTTTGGCGGTACCTGAAGATCATAACGAAGGAAAAGGATTGGCACTATCAGCAAGTTCGCTTCGAAAGATCTTTATCCATGCTCATGATGAAGGTATTCTGCAAGAGGTGAAGACAGGTGCCTTGCTCATGCAACAAAACGCGGAAGAGCTTGACGTAGAACACCTTGAGCGTTTTCCGCAACGTATCATAAAAAATGCTGATCCCTTGGAGCAAGAGAAGGTCTTGCCAAAGAGTCCTTTGACAAAGTCAACACTCTCCAACCTCCGACAAGATGAGAAACCCAGTGAAACGGAAACAAGACTCACTGTTATGCTCATCAACATCCAGCATGAACTGAAGCACAGGAAGCTCTCGCGCGCCCATCTCACGACCTTATACCGCTTACTGCGGTTCGGGGAATACGACGAGGATAAGCTACTGCGCATGCTCAAGCAGCTGAAACTGCAGAAGTTCACCGCTCGACTGATGCAGATCTTACATGAGACCTGTTACTTGGAAGAGGGCTACATGCCCATCTCCCCTATCGATGATAAGAGAACAAATAACTTAAGAAAATCACTACAAAAATCTGACACACTATGAGTAACTATCGTGAAAATGTTGAGAAAGACATGCGCTACCTTGAACTGTTAGCCCAGTCGTTTCCTACTGTCGCCGCGGCAAGCACGGAGATCATTAACCTGCAGGCCATCTTGAACCTTCCCAAGGGAACAGAGCATTTCCTGGCCGACCTCCACGGGGCCTTTCCACCGTTTCAGCATGTCCTGAAGAATGCCTCTGGAAACATCAAACGAAAGGTCAGTGAACTCTTCGGAAATGAGATCCGCGAAAGCGACAAAAGGGAACTGTGTACGCTCATCTACTACCCGGAGCAGAAACTCGAGTTGGTGAAACAGACCGAGACGGATATGAACGACTGGTATCACATCACCATCCATCAGTTGGTGAGGGTATGCCGAGACGTCTCCAGCAAATATACGCGTTCAAAGGTAAGGAAGGCGTTGCCCGCCGATTTCTCTTATATCATCCAGGAACTGTTACACGAACGGACCGAGGATACCGATAAGGCTGCATACGTGAAGATGATCATCAATAGCATCATCGATACAGGACGGGCTGACGACTTCATCATCGCCATCTGTAATGTCATTCAACGACTGGCTATCGACAAGCTTCATATCTTAGGAGATATATACGACCGCGGACCGGGTGCCCATCTCATTCTCGACCTACTGCGGCAATACGAAAACTGGGATATCCAATGGGGTAACCACGACATTCTCTGGATGGGTGCTTGTGCAGGAAACGACGCATGTATCTGTAACGTTATCCGTCTTTGTCTGCGCTATGCTAACCTTACCACCCTTGAGGAGGCATACGGCATTAACCTCGTTCCCTTGGCCACCTTCGCTATGGAGACCTATGGCGATGACCCTTGCACGGAGTTCATGCCGAGAACGACTGGCGGTAGCGAGGAACTCGATGAGAAGAATGCGCGTCTCACCGCGATGATGCACAAGGCCATCGCCGTTCTCCAATTCAAGGTGGAGGCCCAGATCTTCCACAAGCACCCCGAGTGGGGCATGGAAGACCGTGACCTGCTGAGTAGTATGGATCTTGAGAAAGGTACATGCCAAGTGGATGGGAAGGAGTATCCCATGACCTCCTGCCACTTCCCCACCATCGCAGGAAACGACAGTTATATAACGCTCACACCCGAAGAGGATGACCTTATGAAACGGCTCCACCACTCTTTCACGGTGAACGAGAAACTGCGCAAGCACATCAAGCTGATCTTCTCGCATGGATGCATGTACTCCATTGTGAACCATAACTTGCTGTTCCATGCTTCATGTCCGCTCAACGCCGACGGTTCCTTGAAAGAGGTGGAATTGTATAATGGTAAGAAATATAGCGGAAAGGACCTGATGCACCATACCGGCATGCTGATCCGCTCTGCCTTCCAAGGTGACACCAACCCGGAAGAACGCGACTATGGTATCGACTATTTCCTCTACCTATGGTGCGGACCAGACAGCATCCTCTTCGACAAGTCAAAGATGGCCACCTTCGAGCGGTATTTCATCGCCGACAAGGCTACGCACAAGGAAGAGAAAGGAAACTATTTCAAGCTACGCGACAATGAGGATATCTGCGACCGGATCATGGATGCCTTCGAAGTGGAAGGTCCGAACCGTCATATCATCAACGGTCATGTACCCATCCATGCGGCCGATGGCGAGAACCCCATCAAAGCCAACGGAAAGCTGATGGTCATCGATGGCGGATTCTCACAGGCATATCATAAAACAACTGGAATTGCCGGCTATACGTTGGTCTATCACTCGCGTGGCTTCCAGCTTGTACAGCATGAGCCGTTTACAAGCGAGGAAGACGCGGTGAAACGCGGAATCGATATCAAGAGTACCACGCAGATCGTTGAGATGACTGCCCAGCGCATGCTCGTGGCAGACACTGATATCGGTACGGAACTGAAAAAGCAAGTAGCTGACTTGCTTGAACTACTCTACGCCTACCGCCACGGCTTTATCAAGGAGAAGCGGTAGGACTATCACGTAAAGTACTGATTAGAAGGGAAGGTCGTCTGCGGAATTCTCTCCTTCCTGCTGCTGTACCGGGGGGAAAGGATTCTCCTGAGCTGCCGGTGTAGCGGTCGGTGTAGCTGGAGCAAATCCTGCTGGCGGTGGAGGGAAGGCACCTGGAGCAGCCATTGGCTGGGCACCCATGGCAGCAGCCTGAGCGGCAGCGGGATCAACACGGTCAACGCGCCATGCGGAAAGGGTGTTGTACCATCTTCCCTGATACTCACGAGCGTCCACGTCAAAACTTACACGCAGTTCCTCACCTACTTGGATGTTCATGTTAGAGATACGGTCGGCACCAAAAACCCTGAAGCAACACTTACGTGGATACTGGTCGTGTGTCTCAATTACATATTCCTGACTCTTCCACGCATTTCCTGTACGTGGAGATACGCCTCCCTGCTCAGGGAGAACGGCTATCACTTTACCTTCTATTTCCATATTAATCTATTTATTTATTCGTTTGATTGTCTGTCTTTCTTCGAAAAGTTGGCGTCTGTTTTTGCAAAACGTCGTACCTTTTTGCTTACGGAGTGCGAAATTAATAAAATAGTTCTTAATCTGAAAACATTTTAAGCGTTTTTTTATTCTTTTATTTTTTTATTCTTCTATTTTTTCGTATTTTTGTAGCCAATTAATAGGAACAGGTAATAACTAAAAGCATCATACAAATGAGATTTACACTTTCAAGCTCTGCATTGAGCAGCCGACTGTCTATTCTCTCCAAGGTGATTAACAGCAAAAACGCGCTGCCCATACTGGATTGTTTTCTTTTTGAAGTCGTGAACAACACACTGACCATCACCGCTTCCGACAGCGAGAACGTGATGAAGACAAGCATGCCGCTCGATGACAGCGACGGCGAGGGAAAGTTTGCCGTGAACAACCGGACTATCCTTGATGCCGTAAAGGAACTGCCTGAGCAGCCACTGACTATCGACGTGGATACGCAAAGCTATGTCATCAAGGTGATCTATCAGAATGGTTTGTACAACTTCACAGGACAGAATGCAGAGGAATACCCCATGGCACAGACCATGCCAGAGGGAGCGTTCACCCTTACACTCGCTTCAAACGTGTTGTCAGACAACATCAGCCGTTCTGTCTTTGCTACAGCTACTGAGGAGTTGCGCCCGGTAATGAACGGTATTTACTTCGACTTGACTCCTGATGCCCTGGCCATTGTAGCCAGTGATGGACATAAGTTGGTACGCAACCGCAACTTCAGCATCAAGACAGAAACACCCACCTCTTTTATATTACCTAAGAAACCGGCGAACTTGCTGAAGGGTGTTCTGGCAAAAGACGACAGCGAGGTAATCATGCGCTTTGACGACCGCAATGCGGAGATTACCTTCGGTGACACCGTACTGCTGTGCCGCCTGATCGAAGGTCGTTACCCCAACTACAACAGTGTGATTCCTCAGGACAATCCCAACCAGCTTACTATCGACCGCAAGGTGCTCATCGGCGCTTTACGTCGCGTATTACCTTTCGCCAGCGAAAGCAGTCAGTTGGTTAGGTTACACCTGGAAGCAGGAAAGATGGAGATCTCATCAGAAGATATCGACTTCTCCACCAGCGCCAAGGAAGAGATTCCTTGCGACTATAACGGCAACATCATGAGTATCGGTTTCAAGGGTACATCGCTGAGCGATATCCTCAACAACCTGGCAAGCAGCGAGGTTGAACTGCAGCTGGCTGATCCCAGTCGTCCTTGTCTGATTGTTCCCAGCGAGCAACCAGAGAACGAGGACATCCTGATGCTCATCATGCCCATGCTCCTGAACGACTGATTTGAAACGACATGAAATTGAATCTTACAAAGCCCCTTATTGTCTTCGATCTGGAGACAACGGGGCTTGATCTTGTTAAGGACAGGATCATCCAGATATCCTATATTAAGGTTTTTCCCGATGGCACTGAGCAGCGGGAGAACTTGTTCGTGAACCCCGAGCGCCCCATCCCCGTTGAGGTGATGCAGCTGACGGGTATCACCAACGAACAGGTACAAGACCAGCCCACCTTCAAACAGCTATCCTCAAGACTTGCACAGCAGTTTACAGGGTGCGACTTCGCAGGCTTCAATTCCAACCACTTCGACGTACCGATGCTGGCTGAGGAATTCCTCCGTGCCGGGGTGGACTTCGACTTCTCCAAATGTCGACTGATTGATGCTCAGACCATCTTCCACAAGATGGAACGTCGCAACTTGGCAGCCGCATATAAGTTCTACTGCGGTAGGAAGATGGAAGATGACTTCACTGCCCATAAGGCAGATGAAGACACAGAGGCCACCTACCGCGTGCTGATGGCTGAGCTTGACATGTATGCACCAGGAAAGCAGGAAGAAGCCGACCGTCAGCTGAACAACGACATGGATGAGTTGGCCCGGTTCTCCAAGACGAACGACAATGTGGATTTCGCCGGAAGGATTGTGTGGAAAGACATGACGGATGCACAGGGGAACGTGATGACCGACAAGGACGGGAAGCCACGGAAGTATGAGGTATTCAACTTCGGCAAATACAAAGGATGGGGTGTGGCTGACGTACTACACCGTGACCCGGGCTATTACAGTTGGATGCTGTCGAGTGATTTCACCTACGACACCAAACAGGTGCTGACAAGAATCCGTCTGCGCGAGTTTAACAACCGATAGGAACATGACAATGGAAAAGAAGATACTGACTTGGCTGTTTGCCCTCATCTCCCTTTGCTCCCTGCCCTCACAAGGACAGGAGCTGCTGGCTAAGGTTACCATTAACCACAACCAGATACAGGGAACGGATGCCAGCGTCTTCGAGAACCTACAACAGACACTCGAACAGTTCATCAACGACAGACAGTGGACCAATCTGCATTTCCAGAAGAATGAACGTATCAACTGTAACTTCAATATCACAGTTACGAAATACGACCAGAGTGAGAACCTGTTCAACTGTACGGCACTGATTCTGGCCAACAGACCGGTCTTCAATGCTTCGTACACCACCACCTTATATAATAATAGGGATGCTGACTTCAATTTCCAGTTTGCGCAGTTCGACCAACTGAACTTCAACGAAGAGCAGATCGACAACCAGCTGACTGCCCTCATCGCCTATTATGCCTATCTGATTATTGGTATGGATCTTGATTCTTTCTCCCCCATGGGCGGAGAGGATATCCTGCAGCGGTGTCTGAACCTGGCCAATAATGCGCAGAACCTGAACTTCCCTGGATGGAAGGCATTTGACAACAGCAGGAACCGGTTCGCCATCATCAACGACTACATGGAAGGGGCTATGAAACCGTTCCGCCAGTTACAATACGACTACTATCGTACTGGTCTTGACGAGATGGCCAATAACGTGGAGCGCGGCAGGACAAATATCAGTACCGCTTTGGAGAACCTGAAGAAGAGTCATGAAGACCGTCCGCTGAGTCTGCTCCCGCAGATCTGGACCGACTATAAGAAAGAGGAGCTGGCCAATATATATAAAGGTAAAGGAACACAAAAGGAGAAAGAGGCTATCTATGATATCCTGTTCTCCATCAATGCTTCGCAGAACAACTACTGGGAGCGAATCAAAGAATAGTCAGACCTCATGATCAAGCAACTGTACATCAAGAACTTCACACTCATTGATACGCTGGATATGACTTTCCAGCCTGGATTCTCTGTCATTACAGGTGAGACAGGTGCAGGAAAGAGCATCATCCTTGGCGCTATCGCCCTCCTACTTGGACAGCGGGCTGACTCGAAAGCCATTAAAAGTGGCGCCGACCGCTGCATCATCGAGGCACATTTCGACCTGAGTCGCTATTCGATGGAGGATTTCTTCACTGAGCATGAGATTGATTATGATGCTACCGACTGTATCTTACGCCGTGAACTGACTGCCTCGGGAAAGAGTCGTGCTTTTATCAACGACACGCCCGTACAATTGTCGTTGATGCGACAGCTGGGTCAGCAGTTGGTGGACATCCACTCACAACACCAGAACCTGCTCCTTCAAGAAGAGGACTTCCAACTGAACGTGGTGGATATCATTGCCAACGACCAGAAACAGCTGGAGCGATACCGTCAGCTGTATCAAGAGTACCTGTCGGCCAAGAAGGCGGTCAAGGAGATGCAGGAGGCTATTGACAAGGCAAACGACAATCAGGATTTCGTGCGCTTCCAACTGTCGGAACTGAAAGAGGCCAACCTCAGCGAGGGTATTCAGGAGGAATTGGAACAGGAACGCGAAACGCTTAGTCATGCGGAGGACATCAAGAGTGGTCTTTTCGCAGCCGACCAGCTGCTGAGCAGAGGCGAAGGCGGTATTGTCGAACGACTCAAAGAAGCATCAAAGACGTTGGACGCCATTAAAAAGGTCTTTCCAGACATCCTGGATGTGGCGGAACGTACTGAAAGCTGTTACATTGAACTGAAAGATATTGCCGGCGAAATCAGCAGTTGCGCTGAGGATTTCGATTTCGATCCGCAACGTCTTGAGATCATCCACACCAAGCTCGACCAGATTTACTCCCTGGAGAAGAAGCACCATGTGGATTCCGTGGAACAGCTCATCGCCATCAGGGATGAACTCGCCGGTCAGCTTGACAGGATAGACAATAGCGAGGATGAGTTAAAGAATCTCCAAGCAAAGGAAACCGCCCTTCTCAACCAGTGTAATGAAACAGCCGTGAAGTTAAGTCAGCTTCGTGAGAAAGCGGCCCGCAAAATCGAGAAGGAGATGTTGAAACGACTCGTTCCCTTAGGTATTCCCCATGTGCGCTTCGAGGTACAACAAGCACCGAAGGAGCTATCAGATGACGGAGCCGACCGTATCACCTTCCTGTTCAGCGCCAATACCAGTACCCCGCTATTACCCGTCAGCGAGGTAGCCTCCGGTGGTGAGATTGCCCGTGTGATGCTATCCCTGAAGGCAATGATTAGTGGAGCCGTCAAACTGCCCACCATCATCTTCGACGAGATCGATACAGGTGTGAGCGGTAAGACTGCCGAGATGATGGCAAAGATCATGCAGGAGATGGGTGCAGCCGACCGACAGGTGATCAGTATCACGCACCTGCCGCAGATTGCCGCCTTAGGAACGACACATTATAAAGTATATAAAGAAGAGAGTCAGCAAGGCACCATCTCTCACATGCAGCTTCTTCAGGAAGAGGAACGCGTGCAGGAGATCGCCCAGATGCTGAGCGGCAGTAATGTTACTGAAGCTGCCGTTGTCCATGCCAAGGAACTCTTGAAACAATCCAAGAAGATATGAAAAGACTGAGAATATTACTGGCTTCGGCCGTTATGTTTTGTAATACAGCCGTCATGGCACAATCAGCAGCCGTCAAGAACGTCGCCAAGAGCGTGTTCTCGCTTACCACGTTCCGCGCTGACGGCTCCCTACTCGCCTCATCCCATGGTGTCTTTGTCGGCAACGATGGTGAGGCAGTCAGCGACCTCACTCCTTTCCGTGGTGCTGCCAAGGCTGTGGTCATCGACCAGAAAGGTAACAAGATGGAGGTGACCCGTATGCTGGGTATCAATGATATTTACAATGTGGCACGTTTCCGTGTTAATGGAAAGACCACCCCAGCCCCGATGGCCTCCTCTTCCCTATCAACGGGTGCTCATGCCTGGCTGGTAGGCTACGCTGTGAAGAACCCGGAGATTACTGGCACTACCGTGAAGAGTGTGGAGACCTTCATGGATAAGTATGCTTATTATATCTTCGGCATGAATGCGCCCGACAATGCCATCGCTTGTCCGTTTGTCAATGACAACGGCGAGGTGATTGGTATTCTGCAGGTGAGCAACACCACCTTCGACACCCATGCCACAGATGCACGTTTCATCAATAGTCTGACGCTGAACGGTCTTTCACTGAACAATGCGGACATCCGACAAATAGGTATTCCCATCGCCATGCCCACCGATCTGACACAGGCTCAGGTGTTACTGATGATGACAGGACAAAGCGGTGACTCCCTCAAATATGTGGCCGCCATCGACGATTTCTGTCAGCTTTTCCCCACTCAGCTCGACGGTTATGATGCTCGGGCTCGCCTGCTGATACGTCAGAACCGGTTCGACGAGGCGGCCAAGACCATGGAGAGTGCCATTAAACAAGCAGAAAAGAAAGACGAGGGTCATTACTATTATGGAAAGTTAATCTACGACAAGCTGGTCAACCAGCCCAATCCCGCCTACGAGAAATGGACAATCGACAAGGCCATGGAAGAACTTAACGAAGCCTATACCCTCTCACCGCAGGCGCACTACCGTCATCTGATGGCGCAGATCACCTTCTCGAAGAAAGCCTATCAGGAAGCTTACGATATGTTCATGTCGCTTTATCAGGACAAAGACTATAGGAATCCAGAGCTGCTCTATGAGGCTGCACGATGCAAGCAGATGCTCGATGCTCCGGCAACAGAGGTGATTGCCCTGCTCGACAGTGCCATCAATACCACCGACTCCCTGCAGATCATCAGTGCTGCACCTTATTTCCTGGCGCGTGCAACGGCATACGAACAAGTTGACAGTTTCCGTCAGGCCGTTTTCGATTACTCCCGATATGAGTACTTGGTGCAAGGCAGGGTGAATGCCAATTTCTATTACATCCGCGAACAAGCCGAGGTAAAGGGTCATCTATACCAGCAGGCACTCACGGATATTGCCCGTGCCATCATCCTCGCCCCGGAAGAAGCTACCTACATTGCAGAGATGGCTTCCCTGCAACTTCGTGTGAATCTTGTTGACCAAGCTTTGCTGTCTGCTGAGCAGTGTACGAAGGTAGCGCCGGAATACAGCGACGGCTACCTATTGTTAGGACTTGCACAGATCAAAAAGGGAAGGCAAGCAGAAGGAATTGCTAACTTGCAGAAAGCAAAAGAGTTAGGAAATCCGCAAGCAGACGGCCTGATTGAGAAATATTCTAAGTAAATTTGCAAAAAAACACAAATAAATTTTTGTATCACACAGAAAACTTGTATCTTTGCAGTCCGAAATGAGTAAGAACAACTTTTAATCATTCAAAAGATATGACAAAAGCAGAAATTATTGAAGAGATCGTTGCTAAAACGGGTATCGCTCGCAAGGATGCTTCAGCATCCGTAGAAGCATTCATGGAGATCATCAAAGACAGTCTTCTGGAGAAGAAGGAAAACGTTTATCTGCGCGGCTTCGGCAGCTTCATCGTGAAGCATCGTGCTGAGAAGACCGCCCGTAACATCTCCAAGAACACGACCATTGTCATTGCAGCACATGACTTCCCCAGCTTCAAGCCGGCTAAGAGCTTCGTGGCAAAGATGAAGGGAGAGTAAATCAGGTAGATGTTGCCTGCAATCAAGACATACGTAATAATCATCATTAATTCATTTAATTATGCCAAACGGAAAAAAGAAAAAGGGTCACAAGATGGCCACGCACAAGCGTAAGAAGAGATTAAGAAAGAATCGTCATAAGAGCAAGTAACCATACTTGCTCTTATGGTAAACAAGAAAAGCAGAAATGACCAGCGAAGTTGTAATTGACGTCCGACAGAAAGATATCTCAATTGCCCTGCTGGAAGATAAGAACCTGGTGGAGTACCAGACTGAGCCTCGCTCAGCATCTTTCGCTGTCGGAAACATCTACATCGCCAAAGTAAAGAAACTGATGGCGGGACTGAATGCCAGTTTTGTGGATGTAGGTTATGAACGGGACGCTTTTCTGCATTATCTTGACCTAGGAAATCAATTCAGTTCCTACGAGAAGTATCTCAAACAGGTACAGAGCGATAGGAAGAGACTTTACCCATTTGCCAAGGCATCACGCCTACCCGATCTGAAGAAAGACGGCAGTGTGGCCACCACCCTGCAGAAAGATCAGGAGGTACTGGTGCAGATTGTCAAAGAACCCATTTCCACAAAAGGACCCCGACTAACGGCGGAATTGAGTTTTGCAGGCCGTTATCTCGTGTTGGTTCCTTTCAACGACAAAGTCTCTGTTTCCTCAAAAATCAAAAGCGGTGAAGAGCGGGCACGCCTCAAGCAGCTCATCCAGAGCATCAAGCCCAAGAATGTTGGCGTCATCGTACGCACAGTAGCAGAGGGCAAGCGTGTTGCCGAACTCGACACTGAGCTTAAAATCCTTCTAAAGCGTTGGGAGGAAGCCATTACCAAAGTACAGAAAACCACCTCACGCCCACAGCTCGTCTATGAGGAGACCAGCAGGGTCGTAGCCTTGTTGCGCGACTTGTTCAATCCTTCATACGAAAATATCTACGTGAACGACGAGCAGGTATTCAATGAGGTAAAAGACTATGTCACTCTTATCGCCCCTGAAAAGGCGGGCATCGTCAAGCTCTACAAAGGTAATGTGCCTATCTTTGACAACTTCAACATCACCAAGCAGATCAAGTCGAGCTTCGGCAAGACAGTCAACTACAAGCACGGGGCCTACCTCATCATTGAGCATACAGAGGCCATGCACGTGGTTGACGTGAATAGCGGTAACCGCACACGGGCAGAGAAAGGACAGGAGGGAAATGCCCTGGAAGTGAATCTCGGTGCCGCCGATGAGCTGGCTCGTCAGTTGCGTCTGCGCGATATGGGCGGTATCATCATCGTTGACTTCATCGATATGAACCTGGCAGAAGACCGCCAGATGCTCTATGAGCGCATGTGCAAGAACATGCAAAAAGACCGCGCGCGCCATAACATCCTGCCTTTGAGCAAGTTCGGCTTGATGCAGATTACCCGTCAGAGGGTTCGTCCTGCCATGGACGTGAATGTTGAAGAGGATTGCCCAACGTGTTTCGGCAGTGGAAAGATCAAGTCGAGTATCTTGTTCACTGACCAGCTCGAAAGGAAGATTGACTACCTGGTCAATAAGATTGGCGTCAAACGATTCTACCTGCACGTCCACCCGTATGTGGCTGCCTATATTAATCAGGGCTTCATCAGTATGAAGCGTAAGTGGCAGATGAACTACGGACTGGGTGTACATGTGATTCCCTCGCAGAAGATGGGTTTCTTGCAATACGAGTTTTATGATGACAAGAAGCAACTCATCGACATGCGCGAGGAGATGGAAAACAAATAAGAAAGAGGGTATGCAGAAGTTGCATACCCTCTTTTTCATTATCTATGTTTTTATAACTTTTAACCGTCTATTAGTTTTTTTTCCGTTAAATAAGATGCTGTTATAAAAAATATGTGTAATTTTGCCACCAAATAACAATCATGTAATATTACACTCAAAATCTATGAAGAAATTATTAACGCTGGCATTATTCATTGCTAGCACCTACAGTGCTCATGCACAACTTATTATCAACGAAATCATGCAGTCGAATGTCGAGTGCATCATGGATGACATCAAAGAGTTTCCAGACTCTTGGGTAGAACTGTACAACAGTGGCGATGAGGCTATCAACCTCAAAGACTACAAGATCTGCAACAAGAACAAGGAAAAGAAAGCTTGGCAGTTGCCCGACAAGACCGTTGCGGCAAAGGGATATGCAATTATCTACTGCGACAAGGAAGGAAAAGAGAACAACCGTCTTCACGCCGATTTCCGTCTGGAGTCAGGTAAGGGATGTACCGTTTATCTCTTTAATAACAAAGAGGTAGTTGACAGTCTTCCTTATATTGATGACAAACCCATGGTCAAGATGCCTGCACCCGATATCGCATTCGGTCGTAAGACCGATGGTGCTAACGAGTGGGGCTATCAGCTCACACCGACACCAGGTAAGACCAATACAGGCGAGATTTGCAACGCCAAGCATATCTTAGGTGCTCCTGTATTCAGCGAACCGGGTCATGTCACTTCCGGTAATGCTGCCATCAACCTCGAACTGAGTCTGCCTGAAGGTGCTCCCGAAGGTGCTTATATCACCTATACCACGAATGGTAGTGAGCCGACAAGTCAATCCACAAAATATACACAGCCCATCAGTATCACCAAGACAAAGGTGATTCGTGCCAAGGTATTCTGTGATGGCTGGCTCTCACCGATGAGCACTGCCCAGTCGTATATCTTCCACCCCAGAGAATTCACCATTCCTATCTTCTCTGTTCAGACTAACGATAAGTATCTGAACGCCAGGGATATTGGTCTTTTCGCCAACAACAACAGCAAGGAAGATAAGAAGACACACGACTGGCGTCGTCCTGTCAATATAGAATTCTTCCCCGCCGAAGGTGAGCCAAGTGCCATCAACCAGCCCGGCGAGACCCGTATCCAAGGTGGACAGTCACGTTCGAATGCCTTGAAGTCAATGGTGTTCTATGCCAACAAGCGTTTTGACCCCGACCACAAGCGTTTTGAATATGAGTTCTTCCCAGACCAGAAACCGGGTGTGAATCAGTTCAAGTCGTTCTCCCTGCGCGATGGCGGTAACGACTTCTCCGACATGTACTTCCGTGATCTCATCATCCAGCGTACCATGGGTCCGAATGTTGACCTCGACTGGCAGGCTGGTCACTCAGCCGTCCTCTACATCAACGGCGAGTATATGGGTATGCTCAACATCCGTGAGCGTTCCAACGAGGACAATATCTACAGTAACTACGACGGTCTTGAGGATGTGGACGAGATTGAGATCTCCCATGAACAACAAGGAAACCAAGACCTGTTCATCGAGGAGCTGAAGGAAGGCGACGATGTCTTCTATCAAGCCTTCAAGGATTTCTACAGTGAGAAGGGTCATACCAAGGCAGAATACGAGCAGTGGATAGATGTCAGCGAGTATCTGAACGTGATGATTCTGAACCTCTTCTACTGCAATATCGACTTCCCGGGCAACAACATCGTGTTCTGGCGTCCCAACGAAGATGCGAAAGTAGATCTGCCTAAGAGATTCCGTGCGATTGTCAAGGATACCGACTTCGGACTTGGTCTCTACAATTTTAATGAAACCAGCAGTTCCTCCAACACCATCGACATGATCTACAATCCCAGGAATTACGGTAACTCTTGGGCTTTCACCGAACCAGCTACCCGTCTGTTCAGGAACATGATGGAGAATCCGGAAATGTTGAAGATGTTCATCGACAAGTGCTGCGTCTATACGGGCGACTTCATGAATGCCGAGGGAACAAGTGCTGTTATGGATGCTATTCTGGAAGAAGCTCTGGATGAGTTTGTGGCACATCGCGACAAATATAATAGTTGGGGTAATAACTACAACGATATTCTGAACAAATTCGAGAACGCCAAGAAATGGCTCGCCGGCTACGAAGAAAAGCAGCAAGGCTGGGGCGGCTGGGGCGGCTGGCCAGGTTGGGGCGGCGGTGGCGGTGGCCAAGAGACCACCATCGTACACCTTCCCCGTACAGATTACTTCCTTCAGTATCTCAGTGCCAAGTACCTGAATGGTGTTGATGCTATTCCTGTAACTATCAATAAGAGTATCACCGACCTGCCTGATGAAACCATCATCAACGACATCAAGCTTACAAAGGGTGTCTTCGACGGAAAGTTGTTCCTCAACCAGCAGATTACCTTAGAGGGTAAGACCGAAGTTGAACCGTTTGTGACAGGATGGGACATTGAGAAGACCGCCTCTAATGGAGCTGTTACAACAGACCACGTAGAAGGAGCCATCTATACCTTTAATGTACCAGCATGCAAGAGTCTGGCCATCAAGGCTGTCCTTGGTAACCAAACAGGTATCACCAATGTGGATGCAAGGAGCTGGAGATGGAGCGTTGCCAACCACATGCTTAGCGTGAGCGGTGTACCCGCTGGCACCGATGTTACCTTATACAACCTGCAGGGTATGCTCATCAAGCAGATCAAGTCTGACGGCTCAACAATCCAGTTGCCGCTCATGAACAATCAGGTTTACATCCTGAAGGTGGGTAAGGAAACCATTAAGGTGAAGTAATTCTCATAGAAGATTAACTATCTGTATATTACTCGGCATAAAGGACGTAAAAGTTTTTTATGCCGAGTTTTTTTGTTTTGCTCAATACTTTTCGTAACTTTGCCAACAAATTGGTACTAAATGAACTTCAAGAAATACATACTAACTGCTGTCGTCTGTGTCATAACAACTTACTACGCCAAGGCGCAGATGGTGATCAATGAGCTGATGCAGTCGAACATAGATTGTGTCATGGACGATATCAATGAGTTACCCGACTCATGGGTGGAATTGTACAACACAGGCACCACTGCCGTCAACCTCCAGAACTACAAGATTGGTCTGACCGACGTGGCCTCGGAAGCATGGAAACTGCCCAACCAGACCATTGGTCCCAAACAGTATGTACTGGTGTATTGTGACAAGGAGGAAAACAAACTGCACACCGACTTCCGTCTTGACTCAGGTAAAGGTGGTTCTGTTTACCTTTTTAATAATGGTATAGTTATTGATAAGGTGGAGAAACTGAAGAAGCAGCCAGCTCCCAATATCGCATACGGACGGAAAAACGATGGAAGCGAAGAGTGGGGTTATATGCTCTCTCCCACCCCGAAGACAGCCAACTGCGGTCAGATTTGCGATTATGACCAGATTCTCGGCGAACCTATATTCAGCGAGAAAGGTAAGGTTGTAACGGGCTCGATGAATATCTCACTGACCCTTTCCTTGCCCGCTAGCAGTCCTAATGGGGCCTCCATCCGCTATACCACCGATGGTAGTGAGCCTACCATCAACAGCGCACCATACATGAATCCCATCACGATTACCCAAACACGGGTTATCAGGGCAAAGATCTTCTGCGAGGGATGGCTGTCGCCACGCTCAACTACTCATACCTTCATCCTCCATCCCAGAGAGGTGACCCTTCCCGTCATCGCCATCAGTACCAACGACAAGTACCTGAACGATCCCAAGATCGGTATCTATGTAGATGGTACCTACAAGAGCGGGAAGAAGAATTATGAGTACGACTGGCGCCGACCCATTCAATTCGAGTATTTCGAGGGAAAGAACAAAACCAGCAGTCTCAATCAGCTTTGCGAAACTCGCATCATGGGTGGTGCTACAAGAAGCAATAAGTTCAAGTCGTTGGCCGTCTACGCCAACAAGCGCTTTGGAACCAAACGTCTGGAATATGAGTTCTTCCCTGATCAAAGACCAGGAATAACCGATTTCAAGAGTATCTCCCTGCGTAATGCGGGTAACGATTTCGACTATCTGTATATGCGTGATGCGATTATCCAGCGCACCATGGCGCAGCATGTGGACCTCGACTGGCAGGCTTGGAGTCCCGCCATTATCTATATCAACGGCGAATACAAGGGAATGCTCAATATCCGTGAACGTAGTAATGAGGATAACATCTATACCAACTACGGCGGATTGGAAGATATTGACATGATCGAGAACTGGTATGAGCTGAAGGAAGGTAGCATAGACAACTGGAACAAGTTCAAGGAATTCTATGCCGAGCACAACCACACCCTGAAGGAATATGAGCAGTGGATGGACTGGCAGGAGTTCTATAACCTGATGATCATGAACCTGTATTATAACAATCAGGACTTCCCCGGCAACAACATCGTGATGTGGCGACCGCAGGCACAAGGGGGCAAGTGGCGTTTCGTGGCTAAGGACACCGACTTCGGACTGGGTCTCTACGGATCAGCGGCTAACTATAATTCTATTGAATGGCTGCATAACCCCGACTACGACCGCAATCGTGACTGGGGCAACAAATATGAATATACACGACTGTTCCGTCGCATGATGGAAGATCCTGACCTGAATCGGGAGTTCCTCGACCGCTGTGCGATCTACATGGGTGACTTTATGAATGAGAAAGGTACGCGTGAGGTGTGGGATCCGATGTACGAGATCATCCAATACGAATATCCCTACCATCGTAAACTGATCAATGAATGGTGGCCCAAGTACGACGAAGAGGTGAACAGTGCCCGCAACTGGCTGTCACAACGTACGGATGAGTTCTACAAGCAGATTGGCAACTACTATCAGCTCGGCAATCCTATTCCCATGACCATCAACGCACAAATGTCGGAAGAGGAACGGCAGGCGGTACAGATCCGTTTCAACGGCATCCCACTCAGCAGAGGTGTCTTCGACGGGAAGTTCTTTGTCAACCGACAAATCACCTTGGAAGCCACCACTGCTGAAGGAACGCAGATTGCGGGATGGGAAGTGAAACAAATCACCAATAGTGGAACGAATACCGCTACCTATCCCAGTGGTAATACCTATTCGTTCACCATGCCATCCTGCAACCGACTGATGATCAATACCATCTTTGGAGATCCAAGTGGTATCACACAGGTGGACAAACACAACTGGCGTTGGCAGATGGATCAGCAACAACTGATACTCACCGGTATTCCCACTGGAACGAATGTCTTGCTCTACAACCTTCAGGGAATGCAACTGGCACAAGTAAAAGCCGATGGTTCCACCATCCAACTGCCGTTGCGTGAACGTCAGCAGGTATATATCCTAAAGGTTGGAAACGAAACGAAGAAAATTACTTCAGCTTCGCATTCTTCTCGATAGTCCAGTCCTTGCGCTGGGACACACCGCAGTTCTTACCCTTGAACATCTTGGCCGACTTCTTGTCGCCCTTCAGCTGCCAGTTGAGCCAAGCTATGGCCACCACGGAGAACTCACCACCGTGCGGCTGACTGTATGTACCACCGTGTCCTACGGGGAAGTTTGTGGCACATGCCGGCACATGGTCGATACGGTGGAAATCATCCATACCGTTTTCGTAGGCAATATCGGTTTCACCGCCAAGGATATAGATAATGGAAGAGTGGATCTCCTTCAGTTTCGACTTCGGCGGCATGGGCATTCCACCCACAGCACTACTGGCATTCTCGCTGTTGAAGAGTCCGCTGTTGCACACCATCAAAGTCTTGATGCGCGGGTCGGCACAGTTATAGAGTGTCTGCAGACCGCCGCACGACATACCTGCGGCAGCGATGTTCTTCACGTCGATCTTCTGGTAATATGGAGAACTCGGATCTGCATTCTGCGCAATCACCCAGTCAATCGATTCTATCTGCTGCTCGGTGGTTGACATCGGACCGCGATATGGTTTGTCGTCCATGGGGATGAAACCTGTGGCTACAACGATGTAACCATACGAGGCAATCTCATTCAGGAACTTATAATGCTCCCAAGGAGAGTTCGTGCAAGCTCCGTTTCCCCATACTAATACGGGTAACTTCTTCTTACCTTTGAAAGCCGAGAGATCCTGTGGTACAAAGACCGTGTGCTCCTTGAGCGAAGCCTCCTCTTTCATGATGGCTTTGTAAGGACCTGTTCCGCCCTCTTCCACGATACGCGACTTCCCCTCAGGTGTAAAACTCATGCTCATCAAACTGCCGGTTACCAGTGCAACCACAGTCATTGTTGTTCTAAAAATTCGTTTTGTTTTCATCTTTTTTCGTTAATGGTTTGCAATGTGGACACAAATATAGTGAATAATTTCAATTTCTAAAGAAAGAGGTGGAAAATGTTAATAATTGATAACAATTCAATTCGCTTTTTTACCTTTATATATATAGTACGTCTAATAGTGAAACTATAAACCTAATTATTTATTATTTTATGAAAAAAGTTTTTCTTTCATTGTTGACACTCTCATGCTTGACAGCGTCAGCGCAGTTTGGTGCCCCCAGACAAAACCCCATCGTTGCTTCTGTAACAGAAAACGTCACTGAAGACTTCAAGCCTGCTATCTCCAATCAGGACAGCAAGCAGTATCCGATGGTTAACTCACAGCGCATGGTCCGCGCTCAGATCTCGGCTCCTGATGCCAAATTCGTAGGACTCGACATCGCCGGTAAGATCTATACCATGACCAAGGACGAGAATGGTGTTTGGACTGGTACATCTGAGCCTCAGGACGAGGGCTTCCACTACTATCAGCTCAACATCGACGGTGCTTCTGTACCCGATCCAGGTAGCCTTTACTACTATGGCGCCAGCCGTTGGGGTAGCGGTATCGAGGTTCCTTCAGACGACCAGGATTTCTGGCAGGTGAAGAATGTTCCGCAGGGTTCCATGTGCGAGGTTTTCTATTGGTCAACCTACACCGAGAAGATGCGTCGTTGTCATGTATATCTGCCCGCTGAGTACTTTACCAACCCCACCAAGAAATTCCCAGTGTTCTATCTGCAGCACGGTATGGGTGAGAACGAGTACGGATGGGCTGAGCAGGGTCACACCGCTCAGATTATGGACAACCTGATTGCCGAGGGTAAGGCCGTTCCTTGCATCATCGTGATGGACAATGGTCTGAACACAAGTCGTCCTGGTGAGCAGGGTGGCTTCGGCTTTGGCGGTCCCCGTCCGCAGGGTGCTCCTGGTGCACGTCCTCAGGGTGCTCCCGGACAGCGTCCTCAAGGTGCTCCTCAGGGAATGGGTCAGCGTCCGCAGGGTGCTCCCGGACAAGCTGGTCAGCGTCCGCAGGGTGGTCGTCCTGGTGGCTTCGGCGGCTTTGGTGGCTTCTCTGAAGGCTTCAAGAATGTACTCTTCAACGATATCATCCCGATGGTTGAGAAGAACTACCGCGTGATTGCCGATGCTCAGCATCGTGCTTATGCCGGTCTGTCAATGGGTGGTATGCAGGCACGCGAGATCACACTTGCCAATCCTGATAAGTTCGCTTATGTAGGTTCTTTCAGTAGTGGTGCATGGAGTGTTGATCAGGTAAAGAACTCCGAAGGTTTCGCCAAGAACGTCAAGCTGCTCTTCATGAGCGGTGGCGGTAAGGAGAACATGGGTTGCGTTGAGGCTGCCAAGAACATTAAGGAGCAGGTAGGCATGAACGCCGTTGGTTACGAGTCTCCGGGTACAGCCCACGAGTGGCACACTTGGCGCCGCAGCCTCTATCAGTTTGCACAGCTGATGTTCAAATAAACTACAATAATCATCTTAAGAATCCATTAAGCCCTGGCGGTCGTCCCGACTACCAGGGCTTTTCTTATTTCTTCCTCACTTCCAAGAACCTTGCTTTCCTCAGTTTCCCACGTTGGGAATAAAGTGTTCCCACGTTGGGAAAGAACATTACTTGTAACAGGATTGTAACAGTAGTGTAACGGTGCTGTTACATGATTGTATTACTTTTGCCTTGTAATTACAAAATACAATGCAATGGATTTAATTATCAACGTTTTCTCGCTTCTTGGTTCACTGGCACTGTTCCTCTTTGGAATGAAGACGATGTCGGAGGGTCTTGAGAAGTTTGCAGGCGACCGTCTGCGCAGTATTCTGGCAGCCATGACGAAGAATCGCGTGATGGGCGTGCTGACCGGTATTCTCATCACGGCACTCATCCAATCGTCGAGTGCTACTACAGTAATGGTGGTGAGTTTTGTGAATGCTGGACTGATGACACTGGCGCAGTCAATCGGTGTCATCATGGGTGCTAACATCGGTACTACCGTTACAGCGTGGATTATCTCTGCCGTTGGTTTCAAGGTGAACATCGCAGCCTTCGCCATCCCCATGCTGGCCATCGGCATGCCACTGATATTCAGCGGGAAAGGTAACAGGAAGAGCATTGGTGAGTTCATCTTCGGCTTCTCGTTCCTCTTCATGGGACTGTCGTTTCTTCAGGAGGCAGCCACCGCCATGAACATTGGCGATATGGTGGCCGGTATGCTGGCCCATGTGCCGCAGGATTCGTTCCTCACCATCATCCTCTTCGTTATAGTAGGTGCTATCGTCACCATGATAGTTCAGGCCTCAGCAGCCACGATGGCCATCACGTTGATGCTCTTCGGTATGAACATCCCTGGCTTCGGATTTGAACAAGCCGCCGCACTGGCCATGGGTCAGAACATCGGTACGACCATTACGGCATTCATGGCATCACTTACCGCCAACACGCAGGCCCGTCGTGCCGCCTTGGCCCACATGTTCTTCAATGTATTCGGTGTCGTGGCTTTCCTCATCGTGTTCTACCCTGCTTGTCATGCTGTCAGCTGGTTTGTAGAGAATGTGATGGGAGGCGGTAACGACCTCTTCAAACTCTCTGCCTTCCACACAGCTTTCAACATCATCAACACGCTGCTGCTCATCGGTTTTGTCAAGCAGATAGAGATGTTGGTGTGCAAGGTACTACCCATGAAGGTACACGAAGAAGACTACCGTCTGAAGTTTATCAGCGGTGGCTTACTCTCCACGGCCGAACTAAGCATCATGGAAGCTCAGAAGGAGATTCACAGTTTCGCAGAGCGTTGTCAGCGGATGTTTGGATTTGTACCTGAACTATTGCATATAAAGGACGAGATGGAGTTCAACAAGCTCTTCTCACGCATTGAGAAATATGAGAACATCACCGACTCGATGGAGATGGAGATTGCCAGCTATCTGAACAAAGTGAGTGAAGGACGACTGTCGGATGCCTCTAAGAGTCAGATTCAGAAAATGCTGCGACAGATTACAGAATTGGAATCCATTGGCGATTCGGTTTACAACCTCGGTCGTACCTTGAACCGCCACCGCTTGCATTGTCAGGAGGAGTTCACAGCAGAGCAGATTCAGCACATGATGACCATGATGGAGCTTGTGGATGGGGCTTTGGCAGAGATGCTAAAACGAATTGATCTGACCACTACCAGAACGGGACTCAAGATCTCACTGAATATTGAGCATGAAATCAACAACTACCGCACACAACTGAAGAACCAGAACTTGCACGACGTGAATGCTGGTCTTTACAATTATCAGCTTGGGGTATTCTACGTTGACTTCATCTCAGAGTGTGAGAAACTCGGCGATTACGTGATGAACGTGGTGCAGGCAGGAAAGGGACTGAACAATGACTTTGGTGACCATCCTCGTAACGGACAAGGTTAGAACCGTGCGAGCGTAAACCTGATAGTAAGTCCGCCACCAGGTGTTGGGAATGCAGTTGTCTGTCCTCCGTGGACAGCGACTGCATTTTTTACGATGGCAAGACCGAGTCCTGTACCGCCAAGCTTGCGCGAACGACCCTTATCCACACGATAGAAACGTTCAAAGAGATGTTCCAAATGCTGCGGCTCAACACCTGGTCCATTATCGCTTACCAAGAACTCATAGTAATGACGTCCTTCCATCTCAACCTCTCTGCATATCATCTCCAAACGTGATGCTCCCGTAGCGTAGGCTATGGCATTATCTACAAGATTACGGAAGATACTGTATATCAAACCCCTATCGCCTAACACCTCTATATATTGCGGTACTTGGAGCGATGGTATGATACCCTTTTCCTGTAGTTGTAGAGAAGTATCATCAAGCACATTCTGCATGATCTGCAACACATTGACCTGCCGGTATTCATGCTGAGTCTGCGACGTATTGTCATCCATCTCATCAAGCTTGGTGAGGGCACTCATGTCAAACAACAGCTTACTCATACGTTCACTCTGGGCATAGCAGCGCTCCAGGAAATGCTTCTTCTTGTCTTCGGGCATATCTGGATTATCGAGAATACTCTCCAGATAGCCATGAATGCTTGCTGCGGGTGTCTTCAGTTCATGGGCAGCGTTCTGTGTGAGCTGACGTTTGATGCGCACCTTGTCTTCTTCAGAATGGCGCAATTTCCAATAGAGCATGATGATGGTATGACTGATGTCACCTAACTCGTCATCGGGCAGCCGACGTTCCAGTTCGTGATCGAGCTCCTCTCCCTTTTCCGCCTTCATGGCAAACTCGCGCAGATAGCCTATGTGGCGACTGATGCGATGGGTGATGTAATAAAGCACGATGCCCAAGAGCAAAGTGAGGACCCCTGCAAAATAGATATAGGTATTGTCGGCTTGTAGCGAGCGGGTCAGTTCAGCTGAATAGGGAACAGCAGCCCGCACAATGACGTCATCAAAGCGGGTTGCGGAATAAAAGTAGGTTTCGTGGGTAGATTGCGACATACGCTTGATGTCATAACCATTGCCTTCACGCAGTGCCTGCTGGATTTCCGTTCGCTGCAAATGATTGCCTAATGAGTCTATGTTCGTATCGTAGCTGTCGAGTATAACCCGTCCTTTCTGGTCGATTACCGACACACGGAGCCCTTCCATCTGATGGCGGGCCACATAATCACGAAACTGTTCACTATTGGTAAGACCATCCTCTCCAAGTGTCTGCACCATCTCGTAGTTATACATCTGCAGTCGCGAGTGGAGGATATCAATCTTATAATCCTTTTCCCGTTGATACTGGTACACACTGAAGCAGATGGCAAATAGCAGGAACACACCGCCGAGACTGAGCAACAGGTTGCGCTGAAACGATTTCCTTTTTGATTTACTTTTCAAAGCAGTAGCCATAACCTACACGTGTTTTTATCTGTTTGCCATAACGACCGATCTTCTTTCGCAGTCGGGTAATGTTCACATCCACCGTACGGTCGAGCACCATCACATCCTGCGGCCAACAATACTTCAGCAAGTCCTCACGCGAAAACACCTTGTTAGGATGCTGCAGGAAAAACGACAGCAGTTCAAACTCCAGCTTGGTAAACACCAGCTCATCACCATCGCAGGTCGCAGTCTTCGCATTCAAGTCGAGCGTGATTCCTTCATAAACCACCTTACTGTTATCGTGGGTTAGCACTGTTTGCTGCGCAGGTGCCGACCGTCTGAGTACTGCTCTAACTCTTGCCTTTACCTCTTTCATACTCAGTGGTTTGGATATATAGTCATCAGCCCCGATGTTCAGACCTTTCACCAGATTATCCTCTCCGTCGAGTGCTGTGATAAAGATAATGGAGATATGTGCCGTGGCAGGATCATTCTTCAACTTTCGCGCCATCTGGAAGCCAGACATCTCACCCATCATCACATCCAATAGTATCAGCGAAAAGTCGTGCAGCGGCAGTCCAAGTGCTTCCTCAGCCGAATAGGCTGTCGCAACTTCAAAGCCTTCCGTCTCGAGATTGTATTGAAGTATCTCACAAATGTCGAACTCGTCATCTACAACAAGTATTTTCATAAGTCACAAGCATTTAGACGACAAAGTTACTGATTATTTCCGAAAACCAAGAAGAATGTATATTACAATGTTATGACAATTGTCCAACATTTTTCATAAAAAACGTTCAAGAAAAGAACAATGTCAAACATTTTGTGTACTTTTGTAGTCGGAAGACTAAAAGAATAGACTACATTGATTAAGAAACTGATACAACAGGTGAGGCAGTTCCGTACTGCCGCCTTTCTCACCCCATTGTTTACCGCCCTCGAGGTGGTGATGGGTGTGCTGATACCGTATGTAACCTCGTGGATTATCGACCGTGGTATCATGGCCGGCGATCTCAAGCAAGTATATCTGTATGGCGGACTGATGCTGGTCATGGCCTTCTTCAGTATGCTGTTCGGTATCTTAGCGGGCAGGTTCTCTGCCTATGCCTCCTCCGGCTTCGCCTCCAACCTGCGCAGTGCGATGTTCAGGAACATCCAGACATTCTCGTTCTCGAACATCGACAAGTACTCCAGCGGCGGACTCATCACCCGTATGACCACCGACGTGCAGAGTCTGCAGCAGGCCTTCCAGATGCTGATGCGCATCTCTGTACGTGCCCCGCTGAACCTGGTGTTCAGTGTCTTCATGTGCGTGTTCATCAACCTGAAGATGAGTATGATCTTCGTGGTGGCCCTGCTCATTTTAGGTACGGCCCTGTACCTGATCATCTCACGCACGGTGAAGCTCTTCGCACAGGTGTTCCAGCGCTACGACGACCTGAACAGCTCCGTGCAGGAGAATATCGCCGCCATCCGCGTGGTGAAGGCATTTGTCAGGGAGGACTTCGAGAAGAAGAAGTTCGGTAAGGCGGCGGAAGCCCTGTATAAGTTGTTTGTCAAGACCGAGAGTCTGCAGGCCCTCAACCACCCCATCATGATGCTGGTGGTCTATGGCTGCATCATCTCCCTGTCGTGGTTCGGAGCCCAGTTCATTGTCGTTGGCGACCTCACCACGGGTCAGCTCACTTCCCTGTTCACCTACGTCATGACCATCCTCTCCTCGCTGATGATGCTGTCGATGATCTTCGTGAACCTCACCATGAGTGCGGCCAGCGCCAAGCGCGTGATTGAGGTGATTGACGAGAAGGCCGACATCACCAATCCCGAGAAAGATGCGGTGATGACTGTGACCGACGGCAGTATCGACTTCGACCATGTGAGTTTCAGCTACGGCTCTGCACCGCCTTACGCCATCCGCGACATCAATCTACATATCAACAGTGGCGAGACCATCGGCGTAATTGGTGGAACAGGTTGCGGTAAGTCATCCTTAGCCACCCTGGTGAGTCGTCTCTACGACACCACCGAAGGCACGGTGAAGGTGGGCGGCGTGGATGTCAGACGGTACGACCTCACCGCCCTGCGCAACGAGGTATCGATGGTACTGCAGAACAATGTCCTCTTCTCAGGCTCCATCCTAGATAACCTGCGCTGGGGAAAGGAAGATGCCACGTTGGAGGAATGTAAGGAAGTGTGCCGGTTGGCCTGTGCCGATGAGTTCATCGAGCAGATGACCGATGGCTACAACACCTATCTGGAACAGAACGGCAGTAATGTGTCGGGTGGACAGAAGCAGCGTCTCTGCATTGCCCGTGCCCTGCTGAAGAAACCCAAGATCCTGATCCTCGACGACTCCACCAGTGCCTGCGACACGGAAACCGACGCACGTATTCAGAGAGCGTTCCGCGAGCAGCTGCCCGAGGTAACCAAGCTCATCATTGCCCAGCGCATCCAGAGCGTGATGTATGCCGACCGTATCATCGTGATGCAGAGCGGACAGGTTACGGGCTTCGATACGCACGAGAACCTCCTGAAGAACAATGCACTCTATCAGGAGATCTATCAGATACAGACCAAGGACAAGGGCGACTTTGATAGTTGAGAGTTGATAGTTCATAGTTCATAGTTGATAGTTGATAAGATATGGCACAACCAAGAATAGGAATGGGACCCGGCGGAAGAGGCGGGCACGGAGGAAGGAACATGGGAATCGCCAAGATGCCCAAAGGCGGAATGAAGCTCATCAGACGACTCATCCGCTATGTAGCAGTGAACTACAAATGGTCGCTGCTGGCCGTACTGGTATGTATCCTCATCACCTCGGTCACCACCCTCACCTCTACCCTCTTCACCCGAACACTCATCGACGATTATATCCTGCCCCTCACACAGATGGAGCATCCCGATTTCACCCCGCTGGCACACGCGCTGATGAAACTCGCGGCCGTGCTCATGGTGGGCGCCTTGTGTTCCTATATCCACAGTAGGCTGATGATCAACGTGAGTCAGGGCACCCTGAAGCGCCTGCGCATCGATGTGTTCAGTCATATGCAGCAGCTGCCCATCAAGTATTTCGACACCCATGCCCACGGTAACACCATGTCGGTATATACCAACGATATCGACACGCTGCGCCAGATGATCAGCTCCATGCCGAACCTCTTCTCCTCGCTCGTCACCATCATCCTCACCCTTACCAGTATGATCGTGTTGAGTCTGCCGCTCACCATCCTCACCTTTCTCATGTCGATGGTGATGATCTACACCACGCGCAAGCTGGGCAGTCGGTCGTCGAAGTTCTTCTATGCGCAGCAGACCAACCTGGGAAACATGAACGGCTTTGTGGAAGAGATGCTCACCGGTCAGAAGGTAGTGAAGATCTTCTGTCATGAGGACGAGGCTGTCGACCAGTTTCAGCAACTGAACGAGAACCTGCGGTCGAGCACCTACAACGCCAACCGCGTGGCCAATATCGTGATGCCCGTAAACGGTAACCTGTCGAACCTCATCTATGTGATGACCGCCATCTTCGGCGCCATGCTCGCCCTACGCTATACGGTCAACGCCACACCGCTGGCCACCCCCATGACACCCCTTGTGGGCGAGGTATTGCCCTTCACTTCGGCCCTCACCGTGGGAACCCTCGTCAGCTTCCTCACCCTTATCAAGAACTTCACCCGTCCTATCTCCGAGGTGTCTAATCAGATCAACAGCATCATTAACGCCGTGGCTGGAGCTATGCGTGTGTTCGATGTGCTCGATGCGGAACCCGAGAAGGAAGAGCAGGCTGATGTCACCCTGGTGAATGTCAGGGAGCAGACCGACGGTACGCTCACTGAGACCAAGGATTCTACGGGTATCTGGGCGTGGAAGACCACCGACGGACTGGTTCGGCAGCGTGGCGAAGTGGATTTCTTCGGGGTGGATTTCAGCTACCCCATTATTCAGGAAGACGGCAAGGAAGGTCTTGGACGACAGGTGTTGTTCGACATTGAGATGGACACTGATGCCGGACAGAAGATTGCGCTGGTGGGTGGAACAGGTGCCGGTAAGACCACCATCACCAACCTCATCAACCGCTTCTATGATATTCAGGACGGTCGCATCCTGTACGACGGTATCAATATCAGCAGTATCCGTCGCCAGGAGCTGCGACGCTCCTTGGGTATGGTACTTCAGGAAACGCACCTCTTCACAGGAACGGTCATGGAGAATATCCGCTACGGTAGGTTGGAAGCCACCGACGAGGAGTGTATTGCTGCCGCCAAGCTGGTCCACGCCGACGATTTCATCAGTCGTTTGTCAGAAGGTTACCAAACCATGCTCACTGGCGATGGCGGGAACCTCTCCCAAGGTGAGCGCCAGCTCATTGCCATTGCCCGCGCCGCCGTGGCCAATCCGCCAGCCCTGATTCTCGACGAGGCCACCAGTAGCATCGATACCCGTACCGAACAGCTCGTGCAGCAAGGTATGGACTCGCTCATGCAAGGTCGCACCACCTTCGTCATTGCCCACCGTCTCAGTACTATCCGCAATGCCGATTGGATCATGGTGATGGACCACGGTCGTATCATTGAGCGTGGCAACCACACCCAGCTCCTTGCCATGAAGGGCAAGTACTACCAGCTCTATACAGGAAATCAAATCACAGCATAGTCTGACGGTCAATCACCACAGACTATGCCATGCTTATTGTACAATCTTATAACGAATACGGAAGCTGCGCGTTGACTCGTCCCAATTGGTGCCGAGCATCTCGAAGCGTCCTATCTGTGAGGTGGAACGCACGTGTTTACCGATACACGGACACACATCGTAATCACCGATGCGCACCAGTCGGATGGTCTCACTGGCATTCTCTGGCAGACGCTCCAACGACAGCAGTGCATCAGGCGTTCCCTCCTCAGCATCCATGATGATGCCGTCCAGTTCGGCACGCGTCACAAACTGGAACGTCACGGGCAGATCCTCCTCAATCAGCTCATTCATCTGTCGTTCAATCTCCCGCTCTACCTTCCTATCGGGCTTACGGTCAAGAATATAACTGATCTTACTCTTCTTCCGCTCTATATGAGCATTTCTTGAACGTTCACAACCAAACATTCTCACCATCAGCTGGTTGAGCAAATGCTCAGCCGTATGTGCGGGAGGAAACTCCTCTTTGTTATGGTCGTTTAACAGATAATCTTCCATGGTTTTTGAAATATGGGCACAAAAATACAAATATAATCCAAATAAAACAAGTATTTTGCAACTTTTCGTCATCTATGTCCGTCAAACAGTAAACAATAACAATAAGAAAAGAATATGAAAAAGGGTTTGGTTTTGATGACTTGCGTGTTCGCACTGACAGCATGTCGAATGAGTTTTAGCAACTGGGACTCTAAAACAATTAAAGCCAGTAAAAACATCGTTACCAAGGAGTATCATCTTACTCCGTTTGAAGAGGTGGAACTGAGCTGTGTAGGTGCTGTGGAACTGATACAAAGCGATACTAAAGACGGCGTGGTTGAGCTGACCGCACCCGAAAACTACATCGATTTGTATCAATTTACGAGCAACGGTAAGAAACTGGATGTCGACTATGTCAAGAAGAGTGTAAACATCCATAGCAAGCACGTAAAGATCAAGATATATACCACCGACCTCATCAAGTTAGAAAACGACGGTGCTGCAACGATAAGGATGGACAAACTGGATACTGACATCATAAGGATCGACAACAGTGGCGTTGGCGACATCAAGATTGGTGGAATAGCCGACGAGGCCGAACTGATCTGCAGCGGTGTGGGAAGCATTCACGCCGGTCAGCTGAAAGCATTGAAAGTAAAAGCAGATATATCAGGTGTTGGCAGCATTGAATGCTACGCATCAGAAGAGATTGACGGCAGTGTATCAGGTGTAGGATCACTGAAATACGGCGGTCATCCCAAACAGAAGGAAACAAGTCGAAGTGGAATCGGAAGCATCTCCGAGATATAAAACAATCATCAAACAACAAGGGCGATCACAACGATCGCCCTTTTCTTATGCTTTGAACTTCAGAACGACAGCTCCAAGCGGTGGGAGTTGCATACTGACCGCCTCATCACGTCTCAGCACTATTCTCTTTTTCTTGCCCGAAAGCAGATCGGTAGCGATGGCGTTCTTCTCCTTGATCTGCAGATAATCGAAGGCATGGGAAGGAATCGTCACATCCATGTCAGCCGACTGCTCCTCGAAGTTAGTCACGACCAGTAACACCTCGGTGTCTGACTTACGTAGAAAAGCATATTGGCGTTGATACTGCTGATTCACATACATCAGATCGAACGACGCACCTTCGGCAACGCTTTTCTCTGAGCGTGCGATGTTCAGCACCTTGTCATACATGGCCTTCAATGCCTTCTCCTCCTTCGTGAGCTTCCGTTGCTCAGCCCTCGTCAGCGTATCCACGCACCAATAATCGAAGATCGTGGTCCGTCCGTCTTTACCGCTGAAACCCTCTTCATCCATGCCCCGCTCGCCATATTCCTGTCCTGCATAAAGCATGAACGGATTCTGTTGCAAGAGCACACTGACAATCAAACCAGGAATCCCCTTCTCAGCTTTACCCGCGAAAAAGTCAGAGGCGATGCGCTGCTCATCGTGGTTCTCCAGGAAATACAGCATATGATCGCGGATATCATCCGTTGCCTGCCACTGAGAGGTAATATCTGTCGTACTGCGTCTTCCACAAATCACGTCACGGATACAGTCGTACATCCCCACCTTATCATACAGGTAATCAAACCCCGCACCGATATAGTTACGGTACTGGTTCGGATCATACACCTCACCGATAAAAAGACAGTCAGGATACTGGAACTTCACCTTGTCGGTGGCCCATGTCCAGAAAGCTGCAGGCACCATCTCCGCCATGTCGCAGCGGAATCCGTCAATCCCCTTCCCTGCCCAGAAGAGCAGGATGTCCGTCATCTTCCCCCACGTGTTGGGAATAGGATTGAAGTGCTCCGAACGTCCGCCCGCATCGCAGTAGTCAATGCCGTAGTTCAGCTTCACCGTCTCATACCAATCGTTGGCCGAAGGCTGGTTAGAGAACTGGTCGTTACCTGTTGCCCGTGCGGGATTCTCCGAATATCTTTGAACTTTGAACTTTGAACTTTGAACTTTATGATTAGATTTTTCTTCTGAAACAGTTTCATTTTCAGATTGCATATCATAAAGTTCAAAGTTCAAAGTTCCATGTTCAATGTTAGAGAGATCCAATGATTGCCCCCAGCAGTAGTAAAAGTTATTCTTGGTGGAGAAGTGCATGGAGGTATCATCCTCCTCGCCCAGATCCTTCACCCCCTCAGGTTTGCAGATACTCTTGTATTCGCGCGCCACATGGTTCGGTACGAAGTCGATAATCACCTTCATGCCCGCCTGGTGAACCCGTTCCACCAGCGCCTCGAACTCCTTCATGCGGTTAGGAACATCCTCGGCCAGATCAGGGTCTATGTCATAGTAATCAGCTATGGCGTATGGCGACCCTGCCCTACCCTTCACCACCTCAGGGTGTTGTGTAGGAATGCCGTAAGCCGAGTAGTCGGTCTGCGTTGCATGACGAATCACACCGGTGAACCAGATATGGCTCACGCCCATCGCCCTGATATTCTTCAGGACAGTGGGCGTGAAATCGTTCATCTTTCCGCATCCGTTTTCGGTCAGCGAACCATTCTCGATTCGCGCCGTGTTACGATTGCTAAAAAGACGCGTAAAGACTTGGTACACGATCATCTTTGAACTTTGAACTTTGAGCATTGAACTTTATGATTTGATCTGTTATTTTGTAGCTTTGACTATTTTAGTCAATATAGCGATGATTTTGTTGCAGTCATCTTCGATAGACACAAACATTTCATCATTTATGAACTTCGTTTCGTGCAACAAATCAAGCCAGTAACCTGTTTCTGTTGCTTCTTTCAAAGCAATATTCATTTTTGACGAGAAGTCAGGTCTACTTTGAGCATTCTTACCTTCGAACACGTTAGCTCCGATACTTGTACCAGAACGAAAAACCTGTTTCGACATAATAAATTCGCCTTTCTCTTCTTTCAGAAACTTATATAAGTTTACAATCCGAATAGCAAAGGAACGAGCTATTACATAAACATCGTTTTCTACTTCCTTTCTCTGGAGCATATCATATAGTTCAAAGTTAAATTGAATTTCGCTACAACCCGACAAACCTCATGCAAGCTTGGTTTTGCTCTCACAACTCATAAGCTAATCATAAAGTTCAATGTTCAAAGTTCAAAGATCAAAGTCTTAGGCGATTCCGTGAGCGGAAACTTCTTTGTTGATCTTAGCGATCATACCCTGCAGTGCCTTTCCAGGTCCGCATTCGGTGAAGTCATCAGCACCGTCGGCAATCATGTTCTGCACGCACTGTGTCCAGCGCACCGGACTGGTAAGCTGAGCAATCAGGTTGGCCTTGATCTCAGCAGCATCCGTATGCGGCTTACCGTCCACATTCTGATATACCGGACACTTCGGAGCCTTCACCTCAGTCACCTCAATAGCAGCCTGCAGCTCATCCTTTGCCGGCTGCATCAGCGGAGAGTGGAACGCACCACCCACCTTCAGCGGCAGCGCACGCTTGGCACCAGCCTCCTTCATCTTCTCGCAAGCCTCGTTGATGGCCTCGATGTTTCCGCTGATCACCAGCTGTCCAGGGTTGTTATAGTTAGCCGGAATCACCACATATCCTTCCTTGCTGATTCCAGCGCATATCTCCTCCACTTTCTCGTCAGGCAGTCCGATGATGGCAGCCATGGTTGACGGTGCGGCCTCACAAGCTTTCTGCATGGCCATGGCACGGGCGTACACCAGTTTCAGTCCATCCTCAAAGCTCAGTGCTCCGGCAGCCACCAGTGCAGAGAACTCACCAAGAGAGTGACCGGCAGTCATCTCAGGCTTGAAATCCTCGCCCATGCAGAAGGCAGAGATCACGCTATGCAGGAACACAGCAGGCTGTGTCACCTTGGTCTGACGTAGATCCTCATCCGTGCCTTCGAACATGATGTCCGTGATTCTGTAGCCCAGAATCTCATTGGCTTTCTCAAAAAGTTCCTTTGCTTTGGGGTTGTTATCATACAGATCCTTACCCATTCCTACGAACTGTGCTCCCTGTCCGGGAAATACAAATGCTTTCATCTTTTTACTGTTTTAATACCTTTGATTAATAATAAAGCGCTGCAAAAGTACGAATAAGTGAGCGAAAAACCAAATTAATTTGAGTTTTTCCGAACGTGAGTACTTTCGACGAAGTCAAAGGTACGATTAAGCGAGGGAAAAACCAAAGAAAAGCTTGTTTTTCTTTGTTTTTCATACAACTACCACCTTCCCCTCTTTTTCTTTGGCGCAAAGAAAAGAGGCAAAAGAAACATCCACCTACCCCCATCCTTTGACTTCGTCGACTTCTGTCGCGACTCGGGATAGCTTAAGCAAGCTTAGCTCTCCACTCGCTGCTCCATCAGTTCCCTATATGGAGGGGCTCAACCGCTCCTACTCGTCGCTCATTCATTAAGGTAAGCTCGCCCCATCAAAGGGGCGGCTTGCTTCTTTTTCGGCTTACGCCAGGTCGTTGGCGCTATAGCATTTCTCGCGCCTTCGGCTTTCCCCCTCCTCATGGAGGGGCCAGGGGTGGCCTCACTCATAATCATCAATCACCCCATTCATCATATCCATCATCGGCTTCGCCACGCGGAACATCCGCTCCGCCTCATCCAGCCATTGGTCACCCTGGAAGAAGTCATCCGGCACATGATGCCAGCAGCAATAATCCTTCTGTTGCAGATACTCAATATACTCCCAGTCGCGCGGGAACCCTGCAGGACACGTCTTCAACCGCTCCAGTCCGAACCCCTGCGGCTGATCCCAGCTCGACACCTCCGTAGGTGTCGGGAAGCTGCTTGCCGCATCACTCCCGAAGTATTTCAGGAACTCATCACTGCGCACACACCGCAGCCACTCCTCCGTATTCGCCATGATCTCGTTACGGCACGAAGTCAGGATATTTGTCGGCAGCCAGTAGTTTCCGCACGCCACCGTACAGTGCCCCGGTTCCAGATGAATATAGTACCCCCCATGCAGCGACTTCTTCCCGTGCGCTGAGATGTACGCCCCCAGGTGGTTCTTATACGGCGACTTATCCTTCGAGAACCGCGTATCGCGATAAAAGCGGTACGTACAGTCCTTCACCGTCAGGTGAGCAATCGAATCGTCAAACGTCATGATGCGCGCGATGGTCTGCTGAACCCCCTTTTCAAAGTCAGCCCTCACCGCCTCATACTCTTTCTTATGCTCCTGAAACCACTCCCTGTTATTATTCGCCATCACCTGGCGCAGGAATCTCACTATCCGTTTTGCATCCATAATATTCTGTCTTTCTTCTCAAAACTTTTCGCAAAGATACTACATATTTTTGAGAAAAAAGAATATTCACAAGAGATGTGGAAAAGAATCACTCCACTCGTTTCAGTTCATACCTCCGCACATACTGCAGCAGCGGATCCACATCCCATGTCAGTTCTCTGTGGAACTCCACCCGTATATACATCCACGTCTTGCTGTTTACCTTGTAATCCTTCTCGAAGTACAGCTTTTCACCCGCAGCACTTCCCGCCATGAGGAACGAGCTGTCGGCAATGGATTTCGTTGCAGCCCCCATACTGATGGCATCATATTTCTCCTGTACCGACATCTCCTCCGCATCATCATACGTCGTAACAACCATCGTAACCCCATGATATTCCACATGCAGATTCCGCTCCGCATCATTAGGATTCCTCTTCATACATGCAGGATAATCCACCGAGAAACTATCCTTGTAGTTTGTCCACGTTTTCCATTGCGTCGTTTCAAACACCCTCCGCAGCCACTGAGCATCCACAAACACCGTGTCGTGTTTCTCCACGATAAAGCTATCGATATACACCGTGTCGTGAACAGTCCTTTCACTGTTCATATACTCCCTTATCGCCATTTGGTCTTTACACGCACTGACTGTTATGGCTATCATCAGTACGGCCACCATGCCAACTACACCCTTTTTCATCTTTCCGCTTATTCTGACATTATACGCTAAAGCCTATAGAAAACCGTCGGCAGGAACTCTACGGTTTTCTTGCAATGGGGACATACAGACAATTCACCCACATATCCTATTGGTCCGTTGTCAATTGAAAGGTTATTCCATTGAAGATCTTCCGATTTCGTTCCACACCGCATGCAAGGAAATCGATGTCTTCGAGGTTTGATCTCTTCCAGTATCTCATGTTTAAGACTTAAGACATCCGGATCTCTGTCCAAATCCCAATGCCTAATCATAATATCTTGTAGAGGATTGGTACAGAACACCATTTGCTGAACCAGTCCATCTTCAATTCTTGATATTATATAATGAACTCTGCTGTGTGGAAACAGAATGCCACAAACATCACGCTCATAGAAACGGCAGAACCTCACATCAAGTCTTGCTCTCTTCAAGATTTCTTTGCGTCTTACCAACCAGTCCTGCCAATATGCTACTACAGCATCTCTTCCAACAATATCCCTATTATTATACAGAACCTGAACCACATCATCTGCCAGGCAAGGACTAACTATAGAGAAATCCTTCCACTTAATGGCTGCCATAAATAGTCTGGAAAATGCAGTATGTTCATCCTCGGCATGAGATGTATTCTTCACCTTCTTATTCTTCTCCTCACCCATATCCATATGTTATTCTTTCTATAAGTTGTAGTTATTCCCAAACCACCAGTTCTCTGGGCAGCGTGATGATCTTCAGTCGTTCATACCATATACGAGTAGAGCCCTCGATGTGCTTTTTTGTATGACCGCTGATGATATAATACGTAGCCGTGTATTCGTCCATCATGTCGAGGAACACCTTCTTGATGCGCGAGCACTTCTCGTTGATGGCATTGTCGAGCGGGTTCACCAAGTGGTTCACCCCATCAATCACCTTTTCCTTATCCATCATCCTCGCTGTGGCCATATAATAGCGTGTCAGTTCCTCACGGTAATTACCCAGTCGTTTAAACTCTATACCCTCAGGATGCGCCAAGAACAGCAGGTACACCGCCTTGTGAACAGGCTGTAGCTCCACCTCCCTGTTCTCATAATCCATCAGGAAGAAACGATAGCACTTCGTGATGCGCAGTCTGCTCAGTTTCGGTCTCGCCGCTTCAATGCGCAGCTCCTCCAGTAACGGCGCACCAATGGCCCGCAGCAACAAGTCGTTGCGGTTCGCCTTTTGCAGCTGCCCAACCAGGAGCCTCAGCTGTTCGGCCAGTTCCTCAGGTGATTGATGAGTCAGATCCATCATTAAGCATCCTCATATAACAGCTTTCCCAGCATTGTTCTCCACTTGTCAATGATGGTTTCAGGCTTCTTACCCCCCTCATCCTTCGGCTTCTCAGGCTCCGCATCCTCAACCGTCTCCTCCGACTGTTCTTCCACTATCGGTTCCGGCTCAGGATTCTCCACAAACGGCAGTTCCTGTACCAGCGCCTCCTGCATGGTAGCAGACTTCGCCGGTTTATAGAGCAACGGAATCAGATCCTCGTAGAAGTTATCCTCATCATGGTGCACATCCCTTTTCACCTCACTGCGCAGCTCATCCTCCACGCCCGTTGCCAAAATCGTCACCTTCACATCCTCACCCAGCGAATCATCCGACGCCGTACCCCATATCACATCGATATTCGGATCTAACTGATCGAAGAAGTCATCTATCTCCTGCAGCTCACGCACATAGATCGGATGCGTATCGCTTGCATAGATATTGAAGAGAATCCTTTTGGCCTTCCCGATGTCGTTACCATACAGCAACGGCGAGTCGAGCGCATCCAGAATCGCCTTCTCCACCCGATGTTCCCCGCTGGCACGACCCATTGCCATGATAGCCCCGCCACCGTCTTTCATCGTTGTCTCCACATCACGGAAGTCACTCTTGATACCCCCGTCGCTGGGCATTGTAATCAGTTCCGAGATACCCTTCACGGCATCCATCAGCACATTGTCAGCCCGTTGGAAAGCCTCCTTGACCGACATGTCAGAGTCGGAATACACATCGCAGAGCTTCTCATTGTTCACAATCAGCAGTGCATCCACATTCTTGCGCATCTCCTCCACGCCCTTCAGCGCCTTGATAATCTTCCTTTTCTTCTCGAAATAGAACGGAATGGTCACCACGCCCACTGTGAGCAATCCCATCTTCTTGGCCACGGAAGCCACCACAGGAGCAGCCCCGGTACCCGTACCGCCACCCATACCAGCCGTTACGAACACCATTTTCGTACCGTCAGAGAGCAGTTTCTCTATATCATGAATACTGTTCTCTGCCTCCGTTTTACCCAATTCAGGATTAGCCCCAGCACCGAGTCCTGATTCTCCCAGCATGATTTTCACCGGCACAGGCGACCGTGAGAGCGACTGACTATCCGTGTTACACACCGCATACGTCACTCCCTCCACCCTCTCGTTATACATATTTCGCACAGCATTGCAGCCGCCACCACCAACGCCAATCACCTTGATGATGCCCTGCATCTTATCCTCTACAATTCCAAAATCCAAGATCGTATCCATGCTCTTTCTCTACTTATCATTCGTTGGTCAGTAATGCCTTTCCCTTTTTGACTGCAAATATAATCAAAAAGCAGAATATTTCCAAAAGAAAATTGCACCGCAAGGCTTGTGAAGAAGAAACAATATTTCTTTTCCGTCTATATGCAGATTACAGTTGTTCTTCCCTCACTTTGTACTTCTCCAATTCTGTTATCAATAAACGCTGGGTCCTGAAGAACTCGTTCAGTACACTGACCAGATATCCGTCTAAATTAGGAATCTGAGGAATGAAAAGTACACTCTTCTTGGTATGAACACCTATCTGCTCCAATTCCTTATGGATTATGTATAGCACCGTGCAGGTCACAAAAGCATTTATATAATTGATTACCTTCTGCAACCGTGCAAACTCTTCCACCTCGCAATTTATGGAAAGACTGTACCACCAGTTGTCATATACTTCAATAAAGTATGAGTCATTAGTGGCAATGATCAAAAACGGTTCCCCCTGATACCTGAAAAGGATTCTGTTATCTTCCTCCTCCCTATACTCACAACCGATACGTCGCAGCGTTTGAAACACCAAGTCACGCGTTCCTATCATCTCTTCCATACTCGTTACACTATCGTTTTCTCCATTTGAGTAATCGTCTTTTCCAGTTCCTGATTCTGGTACCACCACCCCATCCGCAATTCCTAGCGACTCATCATACGAATCCTCTGGCTTGTCATGATAATACTTGTATATATGATACAGCGTAAACGCCACAACCCCTAATAATACCCAATAATCTCCCATACATTCTTTTTGTTGCAAATATAACTCAAATCTAAACCTTTTCCAAGGATTTTTGTCCCACAAGCCTTGTGGAAATGTCATTTTTCTCCTTAGTGAGACAGATTCCTGTACCTATTAAGCCCCCACTCCTATTCCTCCGCTTTATTAGGTAATTACATGATTACCAGAAGAATAAGGGCGGAGGAATTTAATGGGGTTATGAGTAGAACCGAGATTATCCGAGAACTGGGTAAGTTTTCAAGAAAGACGATGGAAGGTGTAAATTGCTCCACCAACAACCTGTTGATCATAAGTCAATTAGGCGTATTAGCGGAGCATTCTTTCAATACATCCTTCACACTTTCTCAACGTCTGTAGACCTTCAAAATCCTACAAGCCTTATAACGCCCTCCAACTAGGCTGATAAGTAGGTCTAACTAGCCTTATAACCCATCGTTATCAGCCTTATAACACTGACTAAGCAGCCTTGTTTGTAAGTCCATGAGTTACACATTGTATACCAGGATTGTAAGACAACGACCTACATAACTCCCCACACCACCAAGTCGCGGGGAAGGGAGATCTTCTTTGCCTCCCCTCTCTCACCTTGTATGTAATACTGCTCTGCCACATGTTCGTCCAAAATATCGAGGAAAGCCTTTCTGATACGGGCACACTTCTCGTTGATGGAATTCAATAAGGGGTTTGTTACATCCTCAATACTTCGCAGCGCCCTATTTGATAATCCCCATGGCCTAAGTTTGGCATAGATTATAGCCAGTTCCTCCCTATAATCAGGAAGACACTTGAAAAGAATGCCTTCAGGATGATTCAGGAATAGCAGATACACCGCCTTGACGAGAGGTTCCATCTTCACCTCCACTCCATTCGTTCCGAGAAACATCCTATAGTTCTTGCTGATTGTCAGCAAAGGAAGCGATTGATCGTTGAAAAGGCAAGAGATGATTTCCATTTCACTCATGCCATAATTCTTGAGCATCTGAACCTTCTCCCTCATGTCCTTGATGAGGAGAGAACAATGAAACTGCTTCAAATCCTGATTATCTGTGTCTTTCATGTGTTTCATAATATTTGTATTCCAGTTTTGGGGTTATTCTTTGTATCCGATTATCACTCATCAGTGAACACCTGCTTCTTAATCAACCGAAGCAGGTATTCTACTGCCTTAGGTGCTTTCTCACGAGCTGTTATCAGCTTCTGAGCAAACTCCTCCTCAGACATGTTGCTGTTGAAGTCATCCACCAGTTCCCGAGGGTCATCCGATGTTTTCACCAGCATCCTGTTCTTCCGTTGCATCAGGTAACGGAGCGAGAGTATCGCCTTATCGTACTTCGGCTTTACAGCTATCAGGTGCTGCATCAGGTTCAGACCTGGATCACCGATATGCAATTCGTTGAGCATGGCAATCGAATAGAGCACCTTTGCATCGGGCATAGCCATGTCGAAGACATCACCCATCAGTACATTCACGGCATCAGCCTCCTCGTAACGTTCGAGTTTCATCAGACAGCGAGACTTCACATAGAGAGCCTCCTGACATTGATGGAGAGCCAGCACGCTATCAACAAAGTTCAATGCCTGCTCATATTCTCCAGCATAGAGACTCAGCAGTGCCACCAAGAACTTCGGTGCCCAATGATCTGCCTCCTTCAACGAGGCAGGAATCTCCGTGATGCATCCAAAAAGATTATCGTCACAGATAACGGTATCGAGGAATCGCTTTGCCTGCTGCATCGCCTCCTTGATATCACCAGCCACAGCTTTCTTCTGCACCAGTAACAGATATTGCTTGGCAGCCTCATCATAGTCATGGTGAGCCAGCAGTTCATAGACAGCCTTTCCGCTCTCTATCTCACTGTTGATTACCTGCTCATCGTTATACCCATTGGCATACGAAAGCACTTCCCTGCTGGTATAGGCATACTGTGGGATGATGGGACGGGAAAGGAACAAGCCTGACAGCGTCTTCACACGACTCAGCGCCACATATAACTGTCCTGCGGCAAACATACCCCGACTCAGATCAAGATACATCTTGTCGAACGTCATGCCCTGACTCTTGTGCACCGTAATAGCCCATGCCAACTTCAAGGGATATTGGGTGAACGTACCCGTTACCTCCTTTTTCAGTTTCTTCGACTCCTTATCGTACTCATAGGTGTACGACTCCCACGAGCAGTTCGACACCACGTAGGTTTCACCTCCGTCTATAGTCACCCGTATCTCGCCTTTGCTCAGTTTGGCCACTTTGCCGATGGTTCCGTTTGCCCAACGCTTCTGTTGGTCGTTGCGGGTAAACATCACCTGAGCGCCCACCTTCAACTTCAAGGTAAGATCTACAGGAAAACGTTTCTCGTCAAACTTCCCCGTTACCGTTCCCTCATAGACATACTCCTCCGAGTCAATCCCAGCGAGGCACTTCTCGTTGATGGCATCTGCCGTACAATTACGAGAAGCGAGTGTAATCACCATGCCATCTTCCTTTGATGGCAGACAAACCCGATGGTTCAGGTGCATCAAATCCTCAGGCATTACCTTATTGAGGCGCACATTCTCCAAAATCTGAAGGAAGTCTGCATCATCCTGACGATACACTTTCTGGAACTCTATCTTCACCAGTCGCATCCTCTTGATGACGGCTGCTTTATAGAAGAAACAGTCCTCAGCACGATAGAGATCCTGCATCAGTTCACGTTCTTCCCTTCTTGCCACCACTGGCGGCAACTGGAACATATCACCCACGAAGATCACCTGCTTTCCCCCGAAGGGCTGCATGCTGCGCAGTACCTTCCGCATGGTGTAGTCGATGGCATCAATGATGTCGCAACGCACCATCGACACCTCGTCTATAATAATGGTATCAGCATGAATCAAGGCCAGGATACGTGCCTCACTCATCTTTCCCATCGTTCCAGGCGTACAGACATCCATAGGTAGTCCGAAGAACGAATGAATGGTATCACCACCCGCTAAGATCGCTGCCACACCAGTAGGAGCCAAGGTGATGAACTGCTTGTGCACCATCTTCTGCACCTTACGGAGGAAGGTTGTCTTACCTGTTCCTGCCCTACCGGTCAGGAAGAAGCTACTATTCGTTTTAGCAATCAGCTCGTAGGCGAGCACTTGCTGCTTGTTGTCTTTGTCGATCTGTATCTGTTCCATCGTTATCGCAGTTCCAGTTTAGGGAGTATTTGTGTTAAACGTGTATTGAAGTCAGGAGCCAGAAAGCTCTTGTAGCATCCGTTAATCAGTTCAGAAGCCTGGGCTGCAATCTGCTCTACGGGAGCACAGATGCGCTGAGCCTTCATCACACCTGTCAGATAGTCCATCACCATCTGCTCCGACTCTGAGCGGACAAACTCCTCATTGCGGAATTTCTTGTCGTAGTCGCGCTTCTGAATGAGCTCCATCTTCTGCCCGTTGAAGGCATAGAGTTCAATGCCGTCGATGTAGGTCCAGTTGTGGTAAAGTCCCACCTTCTCGACTACTACGATACGGTCGCAGAAGCGGATGCCGAGGTAATAACGGTGCCCTTTGGCACTTTCGTACTCGTCGCAGATAAACATCTTCTGACTGTCATCCCAGACAGGGATATGAACACGAGGGTTACCGAAGGTCGGCAGGATGCTGTCGAACAGGTTCTTGTTGATTGCCTTTGTCAATGTTGCCATAGTCTTGTTTGTTTTAATGGTTGATTCTTCACTTTTCACTCTTCACATCATCATGCTAACCGCTTGCGTTGAGTTTCCTCGATGAGAGTACGTGAGTACGCCATCACCTCTTGGTCGCTGACGTGAGCCCCTTGCAGTTTCAGTTGTCCCTCCAAGAAGCCCTTTAGCATCAGGATACTCTGCTCTCTGGCAAAGTATTCGTTAAAGATAACCCAGTTGCTACTTCCCCAATACTTTTGGGCAATAAGAGTGGCTTTCTGGCCATCAAAAGCGAACAGTTTGATCCCGTTCAGGAAAGTGTACTTATATCCTTGTCCGAGCTCATAGAAAACCACTAACCGATCGGAGATTCTGATGGCTTTGTAATACATGTTACCAGCTGCGCTGATGTAACCTTGCGACAAGAATATATTCTTGGCAGCATTAAAGATGATTGGCTCGCCTGAGAGGGCAGGAAGGTTTCTCTTCACGATGGTTTGGAGTGCAGTGTTATTCATGTTATTACACGATTTAAGTTCCCACCACTAAGCCTTAGCAGCATCAATCTCGAGGTGGTATCGATGATTGACGCTGCAAAGATAAGGCTGTTTTCACAACCTTGCAAGAAAAACAACCTTGTGAATGGTTCCGTTCTACTTGGAACCAAAATCTTTCTCTAAAGATTGTAATTGTGTGGCAAAAATCGGATATAATTCTTTTGTCTTAGGATTAGTATTTAGTTCCTCTTTTAAAATAACCACCCTCTTTCCAACAAGTCCTTTTGCTTTTGTTGATAAGCATATAGACTTTTCATGACCAACCCTTTTACTTTTTATGAGGCATATAGTCGGATTGTCTTCTATGTTTTCAACGATGCCAATAGTCTTGCACATTTTCCTGTTATAATCTTTATTTGGATGATTATTGATATAATTATCTAGCCAAAGTACAATTTCACAAATCTGTAAAGCTAGGCCAAACAACAGGTCTTTGGGTCTGGCAACATATTTCTGGGCATACTCATGTGACAAATAGTTAGTTAATAGTTGAACGGGGAAAAGCAAATCTTTTATGTGTCGAGGAGCAAGTTTTTCTGTGGCATTACCATAGCGAATACCTATAACATCCGCGTTCTTTCCAGATAAATAATGCACACATTGGCTTATATTAACTTTATCCTCATCATCTTTTATTTCAATACATTCATCTGGAATAATTTGATATTTGTTTGCCTCTTTAAAAATAGATTCCAAGATTTTCCTCAATGAATTGAAAGATTCATCGTAATTGAATTTGGGATTCGCTGCGGGGAAATGCATAACTTCCATTATATCTAATATATTTTCGCATGCCTTAGGGTTTACTTGATTTAAAATCTCAACAGTATCCTTGTATAGTTCTTTTACCCTATATCTTGAATAGCCATCGACTTTTGCTTTTAAATCTTCTATCAACTGCTCTTGTCCTTTAACCTTTACAATATCCCCTTCTTTTTCAGCTTCACCTTTTTTATAAAAATCACCTATCAATTCCTTAAATGTATCATTATCCAACAAGTCCGGCTGGCGAGTTAAAACAAAATAAGGAATGCTTTTCTTCATTTTCAACCCCTCTATTTGTTTTATCGCTTCATAAAGACCTTTGAGATTTGCCGTTTCATTTTCTGATTCATTATAGGCTTTTGCATCTAAAATCACAGCATCCCATGGCCTTTCATCCTTTAAAAGCCGATCCATTCCCTCCTTTCTTGTTTTGAAAGGAGTTATATGTATTTTGTGCTTCACTTCACATAATTGAATGAATGGTTTACCTCTGGTATCCCATTCATCATCAATCCAAATTACATTATATCCCATACTTATATCATCATATTGGTAAACATATTCGTACTACAGTCCAACCATCTTCCATAAAGATATCATAATCGCCACCATAGTGTTCAACGAATGACTTGACATAATTACCACCAATTCCTGTGCCTGCCGTTTTGCCAGCTTTCTCACCCTTGATTCCATACCGCATCTTGTTCATTCCTTCAGGAAGAGGATTGCCATTATTACAGAAGTCTATTTGGAACATGTTCTTTTCTACGTTCATAGATAGTCTTACTTTAACCACATAGTCTTTGCGGGTAGAATCTGTGAAACCGTGTTTTCTGGCATTGTCTATGATATTGTTTATCATTCTTTGTATATCATTGCGAGCCACATATATAAAGGGTATAGCAGACTTCATGTTGAAAGAATCTAAAGAATGCCCATTGAAACCTATAGAAGAACCCCTGGCTATACGATTATCTTTTAGGGCTGGCAGATGGGCATGGTCATCCTCAGGAGCTGGTTGATGAATATAGTCATCCTCAGGTGCTGGTTGATGAGTATAGTCATCCTCAGGTGCTGGCAGATGGGCATAGTCATCCTCAGGAGTTGGTTGATGAGTATAGGCATCCTTAGGGCCAGGTTGATTAGCGTGGTCATCCTCAGGTGCTGGTTGATGCGCATAATCATCATCTGGATTAGGTTGATTGTCCAAATTTCTAAAGATTTTCCATTTATTATACTGCCTAATTGAAGCCTCATCACACTCATAGTTTACCTTGAAGCCATCTGCCTTATATCGATTTTGCAATTGAGACAAATAATCATTGAGATTGAGAGGCTCAGGCTCCCCAAAGACCTCCTCCTTACTCAAATTGTCTAATAATATTGATAATTCGCCTAGGGAGGAGCGGAAATTGTCAAGTAGTGATTCTAATTGCTGACAATAATCTTTTTCATTATCCCTATTTTCAAGATAAAAACGCATTAGATCTTCGATATTACCAAGTTCGAAGATATACTGGCCCATATCATGTTTGCGCATTCTGACTTCATTGATGTACTCTGTCTTCATTGTTTGGGCTTTATCTTTCATCTCTTTTATAACGGACTCTTCCCTCTTCATCTTCAACATCTCATCACCTATGATACGTCTATCTGTAGGAACCATTACATTATTGATAAGACCATCTGGGCCATAAAGACCAAATCTTCTATACGTTTGGAGTTGCCAATAAACAATGGGAAGCCTAAGTATAGCAAGCAAAGACAAAGCATCAATACCATCATTGGGATAAAGTACATGTATGTCATTGTCAACTGCTATTGGTTTACCAGTTGCATAGATTAAAGCGGTGTTGATACCATTTCCTGCAAATTCAAAGAGTACGGCATCCTTACTACCATCAAGATAACGGCAATTTCGGTAATCAGAGATTACCACATCCTTATCAGTTATTCCACTACCGTCTGCGCCAACAGACCATGGACTGAGTCTTTGAGTTCCATATTTCCATCCTGTAGGATTGTTAGGTAATCCTGCTTTTCGCAATGTCTCAGTGTTTAGTGAACCTACATATATAGGTGACAAGTTATTGCTTGATACCCGAGGAGTCTCCTTCGGAAGATCTTCATCAAGATCATAAATACGAGATGTAACCAAAGAACTGAGTGACGCCAAAGATTCTGGTCTTTCTGAATCAGAAGGTTTCTCTATGACGTAAACTTGTGGCATCAACAAATCTTGCTTAACCTGATTCCTTGAGATTTTCACCAGTTTACGTAAGCCTGTATTATTATCTGTGCCTCCATTCTCTATCATTGAGTGCAGAGAATCTAAATCTAAGGTTCTATCGAACCGTTCATTTTCAGAATTAATAGATGCAAAACTGGCATCAATAAAGGTAACATTGTCATCTCGATATCCTTTCTCTGCTATTATTATGCAATAGCCATCCTCTTTATAGAGGCTTTTCCCCATGATTGATGGAAGTTGAATGATCTCAACCAATGAATTATCAACGAATAATTGTTTCCATAACTCATCCAATTCGAGTTTATAGGATGCCTTCTGCCCAGACCACAAAACTCTCTTTTCATAACAAAACTCCGACGGGAGAACAAGTAGCATTTTTCCACCCTCTGCTAAGTTTTTGTATGAAATCAATATCTTATTAATAATATCAGGGTCAGAAGACTCTTCGGTTGAATATGCCTTCTCTGGTATAGAACTTGGTATTACAGGAACATAAGACACTATTGCATCATAGGTTGTTGGTATTGCGCCGTTTTCTACAACGAAAGCATCTAAGTTATTTGCAAAGATTGCTAATTTCATCCAAGCATTTAACTTTTTCTCATTTAGTTTTTCTCGATCTTCATTCCATTCCTCACGGGCTTTATCGCAGTATGTATTCCACCTTTTAAAATAGGAGGAATAACTTTCTTCGCAAATAAAAGAGCAATCTTTATACAAGCACGCTAATTGTGCATAACCAGTAAATGGATTGAAAATCTTAGCTCCAGAAGGGATGGAGAACTGCTCTTTGATAAAGCTCAAAACTTCTGTTGGAATAAGATATCTGTCATTACTTTCACTTTTTCCAATAGAAGAGAGGTCATTGTTAGGAGTCATAATGATGTAATTCACCAACTCTGTAAAATGGCTCTTTAAAAAACACTCTTCTTCTTCTGAAAAGATAGAGGTATCATACTGTTCAGCCAAGAACTGAGACAGCACCTCCTTGTCGGCTTTCTCACCTGCCATGGTTTTATAAAAAAAACCTAAAAGCTGTTCGTTAGCTTTTATTGAATTAACAGCATCTTCGTTTAATTCTATATTAAGCATATAGAAATCATAGCCGTGTTCATGCAAATCATAAGCAACATTGATTTCTTGATCATATTGCCTTTGATACTCATTTGCAAGATAATGTGCGACTTCACTCTCCTTACCCACCTTGGTGCGGTAAAGCTCTACGAGGTTAATCACTCTCTGCTGGATCTCTGCTGCATTCTGTACGTTCTGCATAATCTTTTGTGTTTTTGTTGGTTAATACTCTATTTTAGGCACTTGTGTTTCAAATGCACTGCAAAAGTACAACCGATTTCTGATTGCTGCAAGAAAATCACCATCAAGAACGGTTCCGTTTTCTGGGGAACTGTTTTTAAAGAAACCATTGGTTTGGTCCTCTGTCGCTATATTGAAAGTTTTCATCATTACAAACCCTTTAAACATTGACAAAGATACTGATTATTTATTAGAAAAAGTGGTCTTTACTACAGTTATAACACTTTTTAAGTCAAATCAATATTGCTGATTGAAAAACAATGGGTATATTTGCACTAGTTTTATTGATTGTCGAAGCGAGCCATTGAGCCATAATCAATAAAATGGGATGAGCAATAGTGCTCTTTCCAATTTAAACAATATTTTATTATGGAGAAAAAGAAAACGCTGTTTGTAACAGCAAAGTATGGCTCGCTCGAATTATCCGAAACAGCATGTCCGTACAATGAGAACGCTCATGACGAGCAAGTGGAAACCTGCCTTGAAAGCATCCGTCAACAAATTGCTGATGCAGGGCGAGCAGAGATGATGGATGTATTTCAGTTATCACGCAAACTAATTGAATAGTTGCTTTCCTCTATTTTCCAAGACGGAGCTATGTTGGCTTCGTCTTGGAATGACTTCAATATTACTGAAGGGCTTAATAATAACACGGCTGGTGTAGATAGCCCTCTACCGTGACAACCAGTCTCAAAACAATTAACACGTATGAAGAAGTATTTCGTTCGTGCTTAGATTGAGTGTAGAAGGATCGCTCAATCGTTAATGCACAAGGTCGGAAGAATGATTCTTCCATTATCCTTCGCGTTAAGTTTCGGAAATCTCCAGTCTGCCTATCACGAGTAGATGCAGAATCCAACACTGAGCAACAAGCTCAAGTATGAGTTTAGGTAGTTGGGCGCAGCAGAGAAAGTGAGAAAATAGAGTAAGACGTATATCTTGGAACTGAAACGTTGACATCCTTAAAATCGGAAACTGGTAAACGGGTAGTCCTGTTTGTTGCACAGGAAGGGTGGTTCGAATCCACCTACCAGTTCTTTTGAGCCATAATCAACAGAACAGGTGTGCCATGATGCCCACTTTATAAACAAGTAAGACAAAGGAGAATGGTCTATGACAGATGCAGAGAAAGTAATATATGTTGAGAGTTTGAAAAGACAAGTTCGTTCCCATTATAGTCATGATGAGGCAGACAAACTATGTAGGAGGTTAGATATTGCAAAGAAAAAAGCTGATACCCTTGAGCAGTTATATAATTCTCAACTGCATTCATTAGAAGATCTCATCAAACTCTTCTAAGGTGTTTTTGACATGTCTGCCCTTATCGCGTAGCCCAGTATCAATAATATACTATCTTTCAATAGATTACAAAGCCATAAACTTTGATTTTTGTCGCAATTCTAGTACAAATATGCGACAAAATCAACTAATTAAAACAAAAAGAAACGTTTACTGCACATATCACGCAATTTCGTCTCTAATTCTTTGTTGATTCTCGCTATTATTTTGTAACTTTGCAGGCAAAAATCAGATACTATGTATTACATTTGGACAGACGAGAGTGATTCTTCAGGTAAATATTATGCCAATTTCTATGGTGGCATACTTATACAGTCGGTGCATTACGAAGAGGTTCTCCAACGACTATCTGCTGTTGCTAAAGAAGTGGGGATCGAGAATGAGGAGATTAAATGGCAGAAAGTGAATGACTATACAGAAGAACGCTATGAGAGAATTGTAGATGTTTTGTTTGACTTGCTTAGTGAAGGGAAAGCCAAAATAAGAATTTTTTTCCGCCATCGCCAGTATGAGGCTTATGGATTGACCAATGAACAAAGGAGAAAAGAGTATCCTAAACTTTACTATCAATTCATCAAAAACGATTTCGGACTCATACATAGTAATCCCAAAGGAAAGAATGTAAGAGTCAGACTGCTCATTGATGACATGCCGTTGAAAGGCTCAGATAGAGACGAATTCCTGAAAGCCATTTATCACATCAATGAATTAAAGACGTTCCAAAAAGCCAACATACATATCAATGATGGAGATGTGGCCGAGGTTAATTCAAAGAAGCATCTACCACTTCAAGTGATGGACGTAGTTCTTGGCTCTATGTGCTTCCGTCTGAACGACAAACATAAAGAACGGGACATTAATGGGAAACGGGCAAAGCGCAACATTGCGAAAGAGAAATTGTACAAATATATCCGAAATAGAATATGTGAATTATACCCAGGATTCAATATCGGTGTGACTACCCCCATTACCAAACAATCTGATCTGTGGGAACAACCTTACCTGCATTGGAACTTCGTACCGAAGTACTTCACAAAGAAAGAGGAGTTTACGAAACATCATAAAACAGAAACAGCCCCGTACAACCTACACGAGTGAGCTACGTCAACGTAGCCTTTCAGTTGCAAAGGACTTATTTCTGGTTGCAAAGTTACAACTTTATTCCAAACTTCCAAAGAATTTTAAAAAAAAGTTGTCTTCGACATAAAGAAAATGTTAATACTGCTCTATTTGCTTTTCGAGGTTTTCTTTGATTTGCTCTCTTAAAGTCTGTGGTTGCATCACTTCAAGATATTGACCAAAGGCAAGTATCTTACCGCAAAGCTCACGGTTTGGCTCAATATTTAGCGTTACTTCACCATAACAACCATTCTCGTGTTCACCATAAGGCAATGTTTCTTTTTGGCTATGATGCATTGGCTTGGTGAGTAACAAACCATGCTGGTATTCTGTCTTCGTGCGAATAACCACCTGTTCTACCTTTGCTCCTTTCTCATGAGTTACACCTATTATATTCTTAAAGTATTGCTGATAAAAACCTTTAGGAGCTGATATGTACTCCACGTCGTTGACTTCTGTAACCTCACCAACAATTCTATCTAATGGTACATTGTATGCTTGATAGGGTTCACGATTCGCATCACCGAAGACAAACCATCGGCCATTGTATTCCTTGATAAACTGGGGATGGAAGATGAGTTCAAAAGGATCTTGGCCAAAAGGTTGGTAAGAAAAATGCAATACCTGTTTGCTGGAAATAGCTTTATAAAATAGGGGCAACAGATCAATATTGGTAAGGATCTGCTCCATACCCGAACCGATAATACTTGTCCCACTTTCCACTTCTCTGTTTGCATCAAGTAATAGCTGCGTGTTTTGGAAGTAAGCAGAAAACCAACTCGCAGGCAGTAGGCCGGCAGAGGCTTTACAAAAGGCGACATAGTCCTCTACCCTCTTTTGTTCAATGGCCTGACGCTCTGCTGCTAAGGGATCATCATACTTGCCTATGTACCGATATGCTTTACCTTTCCCTCTCTTACCGTTATCTTCTATGCATTCAGGACAAACGTGTTCCAATGCCTTCAATACATCCGGGAACGCTTTCTTCAATTCCCCATAGCCAGATTCTCTATTACAAACTTTCTTTGTATAGTAACCTTTAGGCCTACCACAATAGAGGGCAAGAATATCAGCATAACTAACGAAGTCATGCTTCATCAGTTCCGAGTAGATCAGATTTACGAATGCCACTCTGGCTCCACTTCCAGCAAAGATGTTTTTCGTCAACATAGTTATAATGTTTAGGTTACCGCAAATATACGACAAATTATAGACACTTGCAATCATTCTACAGAAAAATGTTATTTTCACAAGGCTTGTTATTTGTTTTTCCTTGGAAGTGTTTCAATCATCAGTTATCTTTGCGGCGAACTAAAACAACTACAAGATATGAAGAAAGGAATAATTACTATGGCATTATGGTGCGCAATGGCACTTGGTTGCCACGCTCAGGACACATTGTTTCCACAGGCAGACTTGTATGACACAGGAATGATGAACATGTACATCAATGCCTACAAGGAGACTGCGGCTATCCGCATGCAGAACTACAACTACTATTGCGATCTGTCTGTTGAAGCATTTAACAACAAACAATGGAGCAATGCCATAAACTATGTGAATAAGGCTCTTGACACTGGTTATCATTGCGGTATGCTGTATTTCATCAGAGGGTATGCATACGAAAGTCTGGGGTATTGGGAGATAGCGAAAGATGATTACAAGAAAAGTATCAAGGACAACTACAAGGATGCCGAGATAGCATTAAGTGCTCTGAATGAGAAGATCAAACAACGTAAAAGAAGATAACTCTACGACCATGAAAAGATTATCATTGCTATTAACCATTTCCCTCATGACCGTTGCTGCTTTTGCACAGAGTCATGATGTGGGGAGTTCGTCAACACGAACGGATGCATTCGGGAATCAAAAAACCACGCATCGGGACCGATATGGTAACGTTACAGGAACATCAACAACAACGACAGATGCTTTTGGAAGAACAAAAACGGTTCATCAGGATCGCAACGGACAGGTGATCGGTTCTTCCTATACATCGAAGGATCAGTTTGGTAACACGACAACACAATACCAAAACAGGTATGGCGGAACAACAGGAACGTCCAATACATCAACGGATGCCTTTGGGAATACACGCACCACCTATTCTTCTGCAACAGGACAGCGAACAGGATCATCGACAACAAGCACCGATGCGTTTGGAAACAGGAAGACGACCTATCAGAATGCAAATGGGACAACCATTGGCAGTTCAACACAGTCAAAGGATGCATTCGGGAATCAAACTACCAAGCAACGCGCAAGTTCTCCGGAAACATCCATCTGGACGTGGTGATGCTACCATTCAATAAGAAATCATCATAAAAAGTCTTCTGATTTTTCTAATCAAGAAGACTCTTTTTTGTTATTCACCAACTCATCAAACCTCTCACTAACTTCCACCATCCACTCGGGTAGTTTCTTCATGGCCTGATAGACTAAGGCATCGGGCATTTTCTTGTAATAGGCGTAGGCCATAGGACCGGAAATGGCCGCGAGGGTATCGGCATCACCTCCAAGGGAGATGGCGAGCTTGATGCAATCGACATAGTCTTTCGACTCCAAGAAGCAGATCATGGCAGGGCCGACGGTGCCGGCACAGGTGGAATTAAATGAATAGGAGTCGTGGAAATCAGCGTATTTCTGATCGGCCCAATCAGGATAATACTTGTTCAACAGATGCTGACGCACAAAGTCCTTGTCCTTACCGTTCTTCAGATGGAAGATCGTCAGTGAGGTGGCTACTGCACCTTTGATTCCTTCTGGGTGGTTGTGAGTTGGGGCGGCTGTCTCTGTAGCCATACGAATACACTCTTCTTCTGTTTGTGCCAACCATCCTGCAGACGAGCAACGCATGGCGGAGCCATTACCAAGACTGCGATATGGCTGAGGGTTATGATTAGCCATCCATTGCTTAAACCTGCCACCAAAACCTGCATGACGGTGTTCGTTGGCACATTTCCAGAGATTCATCGTCATATCGAGGTTGTCAATGAAAGCTTCTGCACAGGCAAAGGTCAGTACGGTATCGTCTGTGAAGTGGGCTCTTGAACTAAACAACTTCACTTTATCATAGTCTTTTATGCGATGAGCCCTTCCTTCATACGCACTCCCGGCAATATCTCCTATAGCTTCGCTGATTAGGTAATTCTCCATAAGCTTGTAGTTATGCTTTACTATTGCAAAGATATAGAATTGTTTCGAAAGTTCCAAGTGAATGGAGAAGTATTTTGTGGGGTTCCACATATTTATCATGAATTTCGCTAAACTGGGCAACATTTCCCGTAAATCTCTTGAAATGCCCGTGTACAGAGGGTTTGACCAACGGGATATGTTGCTCAAACATATCCCGTACATACCCCGTAGATATCCCGCTCAACTCTCGTAAGAGTCAGAGTCGTCGTTATAACGTAATTACGAAATAACGATGTTACGAGAATTTGGAATAAAGAAAACTATGGCAGTTTGCGTTAGAAACTATGGCTGTTTCTGGTAAAAAGTGCCTCAAACACCAATAGTGGGAACGTCACTCTCTGATAGCGGGAACGCCATTCACTGGGAGTGTTTACGGCGTTCAGTGTTTTTTAACAGAAAAGGGGTGGCTTGTTAACGGATTTTTGCACGCTACGAGGGGTCGATTTTTGGTTACCTCAGAATTCTTTTGTACCTTTGAACCAAGATTAGACAGAAGAACTTTTTAGACAGAATAACAAAAGAACATATAATTATATAGACCAAAGAACCAAAGGACCAAAGTTTAGTGTTTAATTCTTAATGTTTAATGTTTAATGTATAACGTTTAATGCTTAATGCTTAATGTTTAATCTTTAATGTAAATGGCCAAGAAATGTTTTTGTTGGAGATTTACGGGATATGAACGGGAAATCTACGGGAAATCTACGGGAAATGTTTGAGCAACATATCCCGTACATCAAACCCTTTGTACACGGGCGTTTCAAGAGATTTACGGGATATGTTGGGATATTTCAAGAAAGACCATAATGCAGCCCTGCATCAGCGTGCATCATCATGATCTTAGAGAACCACGGTCTTGAACCAATCCTTGAGGCGGCCTTTGTACTGGTTCTGGGAGTCGGCCACGAGCAGGAGCAGGAGGCGGCCATCGGTGAGGCGCGGACCGGCACAGATGCCTTCGTAGTTGGCCAGGGAGCGCTTGGTGAGGTTGAAGGAGGTGCGGAACTCGGTGAGCAGTTGCTTCTGCAAGAGCTGTCCGGGCTGCTGGCTCTTGGGGTTGACCAGATAGAGCTTCACGTGGACAAAGGTGCCGATGTAGAGCTTGGTTCTGCGTACCTCACGCTCGAGGACAATGAGACGACCGTCATCGAGGGCGACCAAGCCGCTGACGCCCAAGGTGGTCTGAACCTTCTTGCCCTTGACGGCTGGGGAATCGGTGCGGTACAGGTACTGACTGACGGGCTGGAGGTCATCCCCGAAGCTCTGGAAGCGCAGGATATTTGGAACCTTGTCTTTAATGGTTGGCATCTGTCCGTCGCTCTGCAGGGAGTTCTCGGTGGTGGTCCAGAACAGATGGGTGTTGGCATTATAGGTAAGGGCCTCGAAGCTGCGGTTGCGGTAGGTGTCGGCAAACACCTGGGGGATGTTCAAACGGCGCCCTGTGGCCTGTCCATCGAGTCGGTACTCGCAGATCTGTCCGTCGGCCTCGCCCGTGAGAAACACGGTTTGTGTCTGCGGCACGTAGCAGATACCCTCCTCGTCGCGTGCCGACCGGTTATCGGTCATGAATCCATCGTCGCGCACATCCAGGATGGCTCCTGTGGTGGAATCGGTGCGGATGGTGAGCAGACGGAAGCCAGCCGTGGCCGACTTATCATTGACAATGGCATAGCGGTCGGCTCCAAGCCATGTAATACCACTATAGTTACCAGCAGGCAGGTTCTTGCGGAAATGCCGCTGTTTATTGAGGACAGGCGATTGGGCAGAAAGAGTGATAGCAAAGGATAAGAGCAAACTCACCCCTATCATCTTCCTGTTTTTAAGTGCTAAGTGAAAAACAGTTTGTTGGTTCATGAAAACTTCGCTATAAACTTTTATTAATTGATTCATCGCTACAAATATAATCATTATTTTGCAGATTGTTATGCTTTGTCAGCTTTTTATTCACAGAGGCTCAATTTTCGCATAAAAATCCCGAGCACGCATACCGTACCCGGGATTCTATCGATTGTGCTTTACAGCGCAAAGTGTCTTACTCAGCGGCGGGAGCCTCTTCCTCCTCTTCTACGATGGGAGCTTCCTCAACAGCGGGAGCCTCCTCTGCTACGGGCTCCTCCACAACGGGAGCAACCTCGGGAGCATTCTCAGCTACCACCTTAACGGGAACAACTACCTCTACCTCCTTGTGGAAGTGTACAGTAGCCTCGTAGTCGCCCACCTTCTTGGCGTCGCGCATGGTGATGATCTTACGATCAACCTCGATGCCGAGAGCCTTCAGGGCCTCTGCCACCTGAGCAGCACCTACGCTACCATAGGTAACACCTGTAGCGGAAACCTTTGCGGGAATCTCAAGTGCCACACCCTCGAAAGCCTTTGCACGATCCTCGGCAGCAGCCTTCAGGGCAGCGAGCTTGTGAGCCTGCTGGCGCAGGTTCTCAGCCAGCACCTTCTTGGCGCTTTCGCTGGCGATAACACCTTTTCCCTGGGGAATCAAATAGTTACGGCCATAGCCGTTCTTCACGTTTACGATATCGTTCTTGTATCCCAAGCCGATAATATCTTCCTTCAATATAATCTCCATAATGTGTCCTCCTTTTTTATTTCATCATGTCAGTTACATAAGGAAGCAGTGCAATCTGGCGAGCACGCTTTACAGCCTGAGCCACACGGCGCTGATACTTCAAGGATGTACCGGTGATACGGCGGGGAAGAATCTTACCCTGCTCGTTCAGGAACTTCTTGAGGAACTCAGGATCCTTATAGTCGATATACTTGATACCACTCTTCTTGAAGCGGCAATACTTCTTCTTCTTCGTGTCGATAGAAGGAGCAGTGAGATAACGGATTTCTGATTGTTCTGCCATAATTAAGCCTCCTCTTTTTTAGCAAGTTTGTTACGACGCTTCTCAGCATACTGTGCAGCATACTTGTCGAGCTTCACGGTCAGGAAACGGATTACCTTCTCATCGCGGCGGAATCCAGTCTCAAGCGTTTTAATTACTGATGGCTCAGCCTTGAACTCAAGCAGGCAGTAGAAACCTGTTGACTTCTTCTCAATTGCATAAGCCATCTTCTTCAGTCCCCAGGTCTCTTCATTCAGAATCTCTGCACCTTTGTCGGTGAGTATGTTCTTGAATTTAGCGACCGTTTCCTTCATCTGTTCATCAGACAAAACGGGAGTCAAAATGAAAACGGTTTCGTATTGATTCATACTCTTTTAAATAATTAATAAATAAAAAATTGCACTCGATTTACCCTATATGGGCAAAATGCGGGTGCAAAGGTAGTCATTTTCTTTGAACTATCGGCTTTGAGCTTGGAACTTTACTGATAGTTTAACAGTATTTAATACTTTCCGCTCTGTTTTATCCGTCTGACATGCAAGAAGATACCGATAATGATCAAAAACAGAGAGGTAAGGAGCACGCTGTTATAGCGAGTCCAGCCCACCATCAGACTCACAATCAAAAGAAGGGCACCGGCGAAAACCAGTGCCATTCCATAGTGTTCTTTGAATCTTGTTACCAAGGATTGCATTGTCAATTTTCAATTTTCAATTTTCAATTGACTTTACTCCACTTCAGGAGTGATGAGTTTGTATCCCTTGCCATGAATATTGATGATCTCAATCTGACTGTCATCCTTGAGGTGCTTGCGCAGCTTGGTGATATACACATCCATGGAGCGAGCGTTGAAGTAATTGTCGTCGATCCAGATGGTCTTCAGGGCGAAGTCGCGCTGCAGGATCTCGTTGGCATGACTGCAGAGCAGGGCCAGCAGCTCGTTCTCCTTGGTGGTAAGCTTGGTCTGCTTGTCGTCGATGGTGAGCAGCTGCTTCTGGGTATCGAAGGTGAAGCGACCGATACGATAAACGGTGCTCTCCTTGTTTTTCTTACCACGTACACGACGGAGGATGGCCTCAATACGGAACACGAGCTCCTCCATGGAGAACGGCTTGGTGATATAGTCGTCGGCACCCAGTCGGAATCCCTCGAGGATATCCTCTTTCAGGATCTTAGCGGTGAGGAAGATGATAGGCATCTCTGCGTTTGCCTGGCGGATCTCCTGTGCCAGGGTGAAACCGTCTTTCTTCGGCATCATCACATCCAGTACACAGATATCGAATTTCGTCTTCAGGAAGGCCTTGTATCCAGCCTCGCCGTCAACGCACAACTCTGCATTATAGCCTTTTGCCTGCAGATACTCGCGAAGCAGCATTCCGAGGTTCTCGTCGTCTTCGCACAATAAGATTTTCAACTGATCATCCATAGTTTCTTACTTTTAGATTGTTAATAATAATTATTCGTTTGAAATGACAGGAAGTGAGATGGTGAACGTGGTACCTTTACCATAGTCGCTCTCCACTTTGATCTCCCCGTCGTGGAGGTCAACGACCTTCTTCACGTAGGCCAGTCCGAGACCGAAGCCCTTGGCATCGTGCCTGTTACCGGTATGAACGCGATAGAACTTGTCGAAGATCTTTTTTACATTATCTTTCTTGATGCCGATACCCGTGTCCTTTACCGACAGGTACAGACGGTCCTTGTCGTTCCATGTCTTCAGATAGACATCAATGGGCTGATCGGGCTTACGGTATTTCACTGCATTGTCGAGCAGGTTGTTGATCACATTCTGGAAGTGCACCTCATCCACGAAGATGGCGGAATCGACAGCACCAATATCGGTATAGATTTTACCACCTGTATGCTCTACACGGAGCGAGAATGAGTTGGCTACGCTCTCCACCATTTCGTTCAGGTCGAGTTCCTTCTTCTTGAACACCGCTTTCTTGCGGTCGAACATCGACATCTGCAGTACCTTCTCCACGAGGAAGCGCAAGCGTTTCGACTCATCGTTCACCACACCACCCAGATGCTTGGTCAGGGCAGGTGTCTTGGGCACCGTTTCGTCGTTGAGCATCTGTGCTGCCAGTGAGATGCTGGCAATCGGCGTCTTCAGCTCGTGCGTCATGTTATTGATGAAGTCGTTCTTGATCTCCGTGAGCTTCTTCTGACGGAACACCAGCACGAGGGTGATGATGAAGGTGATGAGCAGCACAAAGGTGAAGATCACGCTGGGAATCACGAAGCGCACACTGGAGAAGATATAGTTGTTCATGTCGGGGAAGTGTATGCGCACCTCACCGGTTTTGTTCTGCGGATCGTTCCTGAAGAGCTGCTGTTTGTAGATATACTCCTCGCCTTCGTCGGAATAGTCAGGACAGCGATACACTTCGCGTCCGTCCTGCGTGTTCACGGTGAAATGATAGGGAATATCCACACCGTTGTTCATCAACTCGGTCTTCAGCTCCTTGTCGAGCGTCTTGAAGTTGATGCGTTCCTTCAGGGGCTTGTCGCTGGCGGTATAGAGGATACGATAGACCACATCGTCGAGCAAGGCTTTCTGATAGACGTAGCGGTTTCTCACGATCTCGCGCATCGACTTTGTAGCCTCATCGATGGAGTTCTTGTCGTTACGCAGGATCAACGCCTTGGGCACCTGCGAGGGCTTGAACGCTGTGGTCTTGAGCACGAACGAGGTGTACATGTTCCCGTTCTCGTCGGTCACAGAGTACTGGTGCGACTGCTGCAGGGAGCCGTCGGGAGCACCGCTTCTTGTTCCCATGGAGTCGCGACTGTATGCGCGACGCTCTGTCTCGTTGACGTCCTTCTCCAGATAGCGGAGCGTTTCATTCAGCTCGAGGTTACGCGATGTCTGATAGAGCGCTTTGTTCACCGACTCGTCGAACTGCTCCTTCTTCAGCTGCACCATCTCGTCGATGTATTTCAGCTGGAGGTAGAGCAGGGCCAGGAAACTGAAGCCCATGATCATAGCTATTGCCCAAATCGTTGTTTTCTTCATCGATGCAAAGGTAGTGAATTATCTGATTGCTTGTGTTGTTTTCGTTAATTGATTTGGTTAATTTTTGCTTAGTTAACCAGAATGAAGCCTTGTAATTGACAATTGTTAATTACAAGGCGGAGGAAGGACGAAGGAGGAGGGAGGAAGGAGAAAACTACTGAGATACTGGCCTTATATATATAGGATAGAATCATTGGCACATAATGCTAATCTCCTTCCTCCTTCCTCGAATTCATGATCTCTTCACCGACTACGAGACTCTGGAAAAGCAGCGTCAGGAGGAGCAAGCCAAGCTTGACAAAGATTCGTACCTTGTTCATATATACTTTTGTCGGATAGCCTTTGGGAGTTTGGATGCTACAAGTCGATAGGACTCTTTTATCCATTCCTCAATCTGAGTATCATCCAACTGCTCGTAATATACGTCACTCCAATGCTTCTTGTTCCAATGAAAGGCAGGAGTTATTGCCGGAAACTGTGCACGAAGTTCCTCATTCCTTTCAGGAGACAGCTTTAAGGCAAGTCTTGGTTCAGAATCTCTTATCTCATGTTCGTCACCGCCTAATGATAGACACATGAAGATTTTCCCTTCCAGACGGAAGGTAATATTGTCATCGCCAAATGGCTGGTCTTCTGTTACGCCAAAGAGTGACAAAGTGTATTCTCGTACTTGTTCGATGTTCATACTTCGTTTTTGTTTGCCTTATTGTTATTATATCATTTTATTTTTACCAGATAAAGGGAATGAGCCGATAGCGAATACGCTGTATATACTCTTTGTAGCCGCTGAGTTCCTGCTTCAGAACCATTTCCTCGTTATGTATGCGCTTGACTACGATTAGCACGTAGAGCAACATGATTACAAATGACCAAGGCGATGCAAGTACAAGAGGCATGGTGAGAAAGAGAATCAGCGTGGCGGAATACATGGGGTGCCGCACGATGCCATACAATCCCGTATCGACCACCTGCTGATTATCCTGCACTTCAACAGTCCTTGACAGCCAGACATTTTCTCGCATGACCTCTGCGTACATGGCGTAGCCCAGCAGAAATAGGATGGCTCCCGCTATTACAAGCCATTCGGGTAATATCCACCAACCAAAACGGTAGTTGAGACCAGCTATGACAAACATGGCCAAAAACAGCAGGCTGCTCATGGCAACAACACTCTTCTGTTCTCCCTCCTTTTCCTTCGCATCAAGGCGTTTACGTAACAGTTCCGGGTTATGGCTCATCAGGACAATGCCAACTATGAGCATCGGAATGAACAGTATGCCGATGAACAACCACGCCTGCCAGTAACTAAGCGTTCCTGCCGGAATAAACAACAATGCCATCACTATCACTAATCCGACTATATACTTTGTCAGGGCCTGTAAGAACAGTTTTGTCATCATGGTAGCAGGCATTAATTCATCTTTGTCATGTGATAGCCCATACGCTTCAGCTGCATGACAGCACCGAATAAGTATAGTTGGTGCAGGTCTTTTCTCAGTATCTCTTCAAAATTTTCCATACTTCTATAACATGTTTTCTAATCGTTCTACTGCTTGTGTAATATCCTCTGGAAACCGTTTGTGGTCACGGAGGAATTCAGCCCCGCCACCACTGATGACATCATATAAATCCCGACTCATGTCATCTGCATAGGACGCAATGGCATACTCAATATCATCCTTCTGCCAGTCGAGGGTGTAATAGTAACTTTGGCATTTATACACGTTTTAATGGCAAAGTTACTCATAATTCCCCGTTTTTTTGTAAATTTGCGTCCAAATTTAGAATAGTTTAGTAAAATGACACAAAAACAATTTCGGATCCTACGCATTAGTGGAGATTTTGCTATTGCTATTGGTCATTATGCCCACAATAGCAGTATACAAATTAACAAAGGAATAAATAGCCTGTGCATCGCATGACACTACCAAAGTTCATAATAACAATAGATGGGGTATTCCGTTTGGGCCAGGTGAACCAGCACAAGCACTTGCTGAAGCAGGGTGACCAATGCATAGGAGGCAACAAAAAAAGGGCGGGAAAAATCCCGCCCCATGAAAGATCAATCGAACTTAATCTTCGTCCTTCATCTCTTCCTCATGCTGCTTGATCAGTGCCTGCTGGATATCGTTCGGCACGAGCTCATAGCTTGAGAAGCTCGTTGTGAACGAAGCGCGGCCACCTGTCAGCGAGCTGAGTGCGATGGAATAGCTGGCCAGCTCCTTCAGAGGAATCTTGGCAGACAGTTTCTGATAGCCAGCCTCTGAGTCCATACCCATGATGATGGCGCGGCGACCCTGGAGGTCACTCATCACGTCACCCATGTAATCAGCGGGTACGAGTACTTCGAGGTCGTAGATAGGCTCCAGCACCTTTGGTCCTGCCTCCTTGAAGGCTGCGGAGAAGGCGTTACGAGCAGCGAGCATGAACGAGAGCTCGTTTGAGTCAACCGGGTGCATCTTACCGTCATAGACGATAACGCGGACATCACGGGCATACGAACCGGTAAGCGGTCCCTGCTCCATTCTCTCCATCACACCCTTCAGGATAGCAGGCATGAAACGCACGTCGATAGCACCACCCACAACGGAGTTGATGAAGACGAGCTTTCCGCCCCACTCCAGGTCGATCTCTTCCTTGCCCTTGATATTCATCTTGAACTCCTGACCGTTGATCTTGAACGATGTAGGATCAGGCATTCCTTCTGAATACGGCTCAACGATCAGGTGAACCTCACCGAACTGTCCTGCACCACCCGACTGCTTCTTGTGACGGTAGTCGGCACGTGCCATCTTCGTGATGGTCTCACGATACGGAATCTTCGGCTCCTGGAACTCGATCATGATCTTCTCGTTGTTCTCCATGCGCCACTTCAGTGTACGCAGGTGGAACTCACCCTGTCCGTGAACGATAATCTGGCGCAACTCCTTTGACTGCTCAACCACCCAAGTGGGATCCTCCTGTCGCATCTTGGACAGTGCAGCCATCATCTTCTCCGTCTCTGCCTCGTTCACTGCCTTGATGGCACGAGAGAACTTGGAGTTCGGATACTTGATGAAGTCGAACTTGTTGTCGCAATCCTTTCCGTTAAGCGTGTTACCTGTCTTCACGTCCTTCAGCTTCACGGTACAGCCGATATCACCGGCGTTGAGCTGATCTACCTGAACACGGTTGGCACCTGCACAAGCATACAATGTACCGATACGCTCCTTCGAGCCACGGTCGGCATTGGTCAGGTCGTCACCGCTCTTCACAGAACCGCTCATTACCTTGAAGTAAGACACCTCACCGATGTGGGGCTCCACACCAGTCTTGAAGAAATACAGGGATGCGGGTGCATTCACCTCGGCAGGAACGTCCTTGCCTGCAGCGTTCTGTACCACGGGCATGTCGCTCACGAAAGGAACTACATTGCCTAGGAATTCCATCAATCGACGGACACCCATGTCGCGACCGGCGCATACGCAGAATACGGGGAAGATGGAACGGGTTACAAGACCCTTGCGAATACCTTCGCGCATCTCATCCTCAGAAAGATCTTCGGTCTCGAAGAACTTCTCCATCAGCGTATCATCACCAGCGGCGGCAGCCTCTACGAGGGCAGCTTTCATCTCCTTGGCCTTCTCGAGCTCTTCTGCGGGGATATCCTCAATGATAGGAGCTCCACCTTCGGGCTTCCATGAATACTTCTTCATCAGCAGCACGTCGATCACGGCATTGAAGCCAGGACCTGTGGCGATAGGATACTGTACGGGCACGCAATTCGGACCATACACCTCCCTCAGCTGATTCAGGATGGAATCGAAGTCGCAGTTGTCGCGGTCAAGTTGGTTCACAAGGAAGATAACGGGCTTCTTCAGCTTCTCAGTGTTGCGGAATGCATTCATCGTGCCGACCTCAGGTCCGTACTGGCCATTAACAAGAATGACGGCCTGATCAGTGACGTTCAGGGCGGTGATGGCACCACCTACGAAGTCGTCTGATCCCGGACAGTCGATGATGTTGAGCTTCTTACCGTTCCATTCCACATGGAAGACGGTGGAGAACACGCTGTAGCCATACTCCTGTTCCACAGGGAAATAGTCGCTCACGGTGTTCTTCTGCTCAACTGAGCCACGGCGCTTGATGATTCCAGCTCCATAAAGTAAACTCTCGGCAAGTGTGGTCTTGCCGCTACCCGCACTGCCAAGCAAGGCAATGTTCTTGATTTCGTTCGTTTGATATACTTTCATATCTATCAGGTTTTTAGTTGATATTAGACACGTTAATAGGGGCGCTAAGTTACGCATTTTTATGAAAACAACAAAAGAAAAAGACGAAAAGGTGTGTTTTTTTTAAACTTATTAGTAATTTTGTTGCCAAATAATAAGAAATGGCAGGTCTCTATATCCATCTTCCTTTTTGCAAAAGCAGGTGCATCTACTGTGCTTTCTACTCCACCACCCAACATGGACTGATGGATGACTATGTGAATGCCCTCTGCAAGGAAATGGAACTGAGAAACACTCATCCTTCCTCCCTCCACTCTCCACACTCCTCACTCCACATTCCACATTCCACACTCCACACTCCACACTCCACACTCCACACAATATACCTCGGCGGCGGTACGCCCTCACAGCTTCCCCCTTCCCTGCTCCATCGTCTGTTTCAATATATATATAAGGTATATGAAGTGGCGGCCGATGCGGAAATCACCATGGAGTGCAACCCTGATGACATCACGCCCGACTATGCGCAAGTGATTGGTGAACTGCCCATTAACCGGGTGAGCATGGGTGCCCAGACCTTCTCGGACGAGCGACTGCGCTTCCTGCACCGTAGGCATACCAGCAGTCAGGTAAGGGAGGCGGTTGACCTGCTACGTAAGAACGGCATACAGAATATCAGTATCGACCTGATGTTCGGTTTCCCTGGGGAGACGATACAGGATTGGGAGCAGGACATCCACGAAGCCCTTGCACTGGATGTGGAACACCTGTCGGCCTATTCCCTGATGATTGAGGAAGGAACGGAACTTTATCAGAGGTACGGAGATGCGGGGGTACGGGAGTACGAGAACAGTAAAGAGGAACTGGAGCGGGAGATGTATGAGCTACTCATCGACCAACTCACTGCTGCGGGATACGAGCACTACGAGATCTCGAACTTCGCCAAGAAGGGCTTCCGTTCCCGTCATAACAGCAGCTACTGGAACGACACGCCGTATATCGGCATTGGTGCCGCAGCCCATAGCTACAGTCCGCCCGCACTTCATCCCCAAGGATTAGGAAAGCGCAGCTGGAACGTGGCGGATATCAGTCAGTATATCGAGGGAATGAAACAAGGGAAGCGTGTCTTCGAGGAAGAGACCATTGATACCGACACGCATTATAATGATTTGGTGACCGTTGCCTTGCGTACCCGGGAAGGACTGGACCTGTCGGTGCTGTCGGAAAAGCACAGGACGTATGCCATTAAAAATGCCCGTCGCTTCATCAACGACGGGCTACTCGAGCTCACTGACAACCGTCTTCACCTGACCAGGGGCGGACTGTTCGTCAGCGATATGATCATGACGGAACTGATGAATTGCTAATTCTTATTCCTCCACGATAGTCTTGAACTTGTTCCAGCCATCCACCGATTTGAAGTCTTCGGCGGAGCCTCTAGGAACGATAACACGTGCACTGTTGAGCACACCTTCTTCGAAGGCCATGCCGATGCTGGCACGAGTCATGTTACAACGGATGGTCTGCAGCGGACAGCCATAGAAGGAGAAGTCGCTAATGCTCCAGATACTGGCTGGCAGCGTTACGCTCTTCAACGTGGAAACGCCACGGAAGGCACTTGGATAGATCTCGATGACGCCACGCGGCACCTCGTACGACTCCAGTTTCTTGGCCTGCGGACAGCGTACCAAGCGCTCCTTCTCGGAGTTGAACAGAATACCATCTTCTGAGAGGAAGAACGGACTGTTCTTCACTTTGATCTCTGCCAGGTTCGGACAAGAGGAGAAGGCATCATTGGAGATGGACTGTACACTGTTAGGGATTGTAATGCTACGGAAAGCGCCGCAACCATAGAAGAACAGGGTTGACAAGCGGTTATCCTCGGTATAGGCACTCTTGTCCTCCTCAAGCGGATAATAGCTGTCGCCACCCTTCACGATGGTAGCATCCGACAGGTCGAGCTCAGCCAACTTGGCCTTACCCATCTCACGAATCACTTTGATATCATTACCATTGAGCGGACCGGATACCTTCAGACTGGTTAACGAAGCACGCTCTGCAGCAGAAATCTGGTTTCCCAATGTTCCTGCTGTACTTACTGTCACACTCTTCTGCGCCCATGCCACCGACAGGGAAAGCAGACAAATCATTGAAAGAAAGATTCTTTTCATCGTCAAGTTGAGTTAAATGATTACTATTGGAAGACAAAGATAAACAAAAAGACAGATAATTGTTCAAAAATTTACCTTTTATGAATTTTTTACATGTTTTTTTACATTACTTTAAAAAGATATTCGTATATTTGTGCTGTTTTTATTGACCTATGAAACTTATATAATAACAAAATTCATAACTAAAAATCGTTTTTATGTCAGCATTAGTATCAGTCATCCCAATTGTACTACTCATCGTATTGATGATGGGTTTCAAGGTGTCGGGCTACAAGAGTGCCATCGTGACACTTATCGTTACTATCCTTCTGGCTTTGTTCGCAGCACCTGCCATGGGCATCGTTCCTGAGAAATTTGCCGAAGCATCCATCTTCGGTCTCTCATGGTGGTCGATCGTGGAAGGTTTACTGAAGGCCTGTTTCCCGATTATCCTGATTATTATCTGTGCCATCTTCAGTTACAATATCCTTTGTGAGACCAAGGAGATTGAGACCATCAAGACGCAGTTTATCCAGATGACCTCCGACAAGGGTCTGCTGGTACTGCTCCTTACCTGGGGTCTGGGAGGTGTGCTCGAGGGTATGGCCGGTTTCGGTACGGCCGTGGCTATTCCTGCAGCTATCCTTATCGGATTAGGTTTCAAGCCGATGTTCTCAGCTGTGATCTGTTTGATTGCCAACACTGTGGCCGTGGGCTTTGGCGCCGTAGGACTTCCTGCCACCACGCTGGCTAATCAGGTTGCTGCAGAAGGAGTGGCCTCTCCCGAGATGCTCTGCGAGGTTGCCACCTTCATCATCATCCAGCTCGCACTGATGTTCTACATCACCCCGTTCCTGATTCTGATGATGACCGACCGAAAGAAGATTTTGAAGAATATCTCGCTGGCATTGTTCGTGGGAACATTCTCCATCATCGTTCAGTTCTGCTGCGCCCACTTCATCGGTCCGGAGACACCCGCCATCTTAGGTTCCGTGGCTGCCATCATCGCTATGCTGATCTACAATAAACTGTTCATCCGTGATGAGAATCCTGCCGACGAGGTGATCGTGGAGAAGAAGAAGTTCGGTCTGACAAAGACCCTTAAGGCTTGGAGCGTTTACGGACTCATCATCTTCTTCATCCTTATCTCAAGTAAGATCGTTCCTGCCATCAACTCCGCACTGAACAGTACACTGGTTACCCAGTTCAGCTTACCTGTTACGGGTAACGCCTTTAAGTTCGGCTGGCTGTCGAATGCGGGTCTGATGATCTTCTTAGGTGCTATGATCGGTGGCTTGATTCAGGGCATGAGCTTCGGCAGACTGATGAAGCTGCTGGCTAAGACAACCCTGAACCTGCAGAAGACCGCTGTTACCATCTGCTGCTTGGTGGCCATGGCCATGCTGATGAACAATACGGGTATGACGAACGATATTGCCAAGGGCCTGGTTGCCCTTACCGGCACCTTCTTCCCGTTCTTCGCTCCGCTCATTGGTTCTATCGGAACGTTTGTAACAGGTAGTGCCACGAATGCCAACATTCTCTTCGGTAAGCTGCAGGCTACTGCTGCGAGCGACCTCGGATTGGTGAACCAGAGCACCTTCTTCGGTGTGAGTGGTAACGAGACCAACTGGCTCGCCGCCGCCAACTGCGCAGGATCTGAAGGTGGTAAACTGCTCTCACCGCAGAGTATTGCCATTGCTACCGCCGCCTGCGATATGGAAGGTCAGGACGGAGATATCATGCGCAAGACCATGCCGTTCGCTATCTTCTGGATCCTGATGAACGGTCTGATGGTATTCTTAGGACTGCACGTATTTTAGTTGACAGTTGAAAGTTGACAGTTGACAATTGACAATTGACAGTTGAAAGTTGACAGTTGATAGTTTTCTACCGTAAAGGTGATTGGCGCAAAACCTAACTATCAACTGTCAACTTTCAACTATCAACTTTTAAAAGTGTATCCTTAAATCTACTCCCATTTGGAAGGGCATGCCACGCTGGGCTGAATAGACAGCCTGACCAGTGGCTGCACTACGGAAAGCAAAGGTGGCATATTTTGCATCTGTGATGTTACGGGCCCAAAGGTCAACATTCACACATCCGAAATTAGCAGCGGCATGGGCTCCTAAAACGGCATACAGTTTCTGTGAGAAGGTGTTTGCATCATCCCACCATATCTTACCCTGACCGTTTACGTTGGCACCAATGGTAATATCCTTCAACAGAGAGTCGCTGAAATCAAAGCGATAATCGGCCATTGCCGAGAAGGTGTGGGCAGGAATAAAGGGAACATTGTTGTCCTTATAATCAGTTCCCTGGTCAATATATTCCTTGAACTTCGCATTGGTGTAGCCATAGTTGGCAGCCCAAGTCAGGTGATTATTCACCAGACTACCGCGGAGTGAGATTTCCATACCACAACTGTAGCTCTTTCCAGCATTGATCATACGACGACCAAAGCCGAACTCCTGATTGAAGACAGAGAGCTGCTGGTTGCGAATCTGCATATAGAAGAAAGAGAGGTCGGCATGAAGCGCATCACCCAAGAGATTCAAGTGAGTACCAAACTCATAGTTCCAGCTCTCCTCCGGCTTGAACTTAATCGCATCGAGCAATCCCTCATACTCAGCATCTGTGTGTTCAATTTCCTTGTAAACATCCTGACGTGACTGCTGTGCCTCTCCCATAACGGTCTGAAGATTCCTCTGCACATCGGTATTGATATAGTCGCCGAAGAGCTGCACGTTGAAGCCACCGGCACGATAGCCCTTGGCCACCGTTGCATAGACGTTACTGCCACCGTTGAACTTATACGTAAGACCGAACTTGGGAAGCAGCTGACTGAAATCTGCCTTTTCCTCATGCTTGAAGATACTCAACAATTTTGCCTTGGCTGCCACGCCCATGATGTTGAAGTCGAGATTGGCATCACCACGTGTGTCATAGTCAATCTCAGCATGGGTGAAGTCGTAACGCAGACCGAGTGTGGCTGTGAGGTGATCCGTGATGTCAATATCCGACTCGTGATAAATACCCAGGTTGTACTGCGGTGTGCGGAATGTGCAGGGAACAAAAAGTCCCATATTCACGTTGATACCACCAGCACGCTCGATAGCAGCCTTGGCTCCCTCCTCTCCCATTCGGGCAGCCATGGAGTTGAACATCGCATTGTAGATCTGATTGGTCACCATACCGCCCATCATACGTGAGAAGGCAGTGCCGAAGGTATTGGGAGCCACGGTCTTCAGCCACGAATAACTGCCGAAGGCACCTGATGTCCAATGCCAGCGACTAGTGTTGTTGCTCTTGAAAGAGAACTCCTGTGTCAGAGCGTTCGACAGCTGGAACTGGTCAACCACGATGAAATCAATGGCTGAATAGTCGTTATCCATCAGCAGGTTATCACGAAGGAACTGATAACTCGTGGTGGAATTGAAGTCAAAGCCGTTAGCGGCATACTTGATACCGAGACCGGTATTGAAGAGGTTTCGCTTGTAGTTGCTCTGCGAGTCCTGATTAGGCAATCCCACGATCTCTGTCTTGTCGTCGTTGAGTACCCCGTAAGGATACGCCTTCTGCTTCACAAACTGATAGTCGGCCACGTAATTGAACGCAAGACGGTCTGTTGGCTGAAATACCAGGCGCAGACGTCCGCCAGCCTCATCACCATTATCAGCACGCTCTCCTGTGGTCTGGTTACGGAAGAATCCGTTCTCGCCCGTATAGAAAGCAGCTACAGAGAAGGCAAACTGATCGCTCAGCTTATTATAATGTGCCACCTCAGCCTTACGATGGAAATGACTACCCAGTGAGAGGTTGATGTCCGTTCCCTGATAGTTCATCGGGTTACGGGTGTACATTCTTACCATTCCACCCTCGGTATTGATACCATAGAGCGTTCCTTGCGGACCGCGGAGCACGTCCACACGCTCTGTTTCGTAAAGGTGGGTATTGAAAGCCGTTTTGTTGACAAGCGGCATATCGTCGATATAGACGCCCATCGAAGGACTGTTCACTCGGGAACCAATACCACGTACATAGATGGAGGATGTGAAGCGGGAGCCATAGTTAGGCATAACAAACGAGGGTACGTACTGCGATAACTCACGAAGGTCGCGAACGCCCAAACGGTTGATCTCATTATTCGTCAACACCGTTGAACTGATAGGCTGCTGACGCAGGCGGAAGAACTCCTTAGCCTGTGACACCACTACCACTTCATCAAGGTCATAAACACGGGCTGAATCGACATTGTTCTCGTCTTCTAAAGCCATGACGGGGAAGACCGAGCCAATGGCCAATGCCACCATTAACAATCTTTTTTTCATTCTTTTACCTTATTTATCTTGTTGTTTTATTTCTGCTGATATGTTCGCTGCCTGTGTGATACGATGGGCCATACCGATACCATCGCGGAGATTTCCACCGATAATCAGTCCGGGATACAGATTCTGCAGTTTCTCTACTGCAGCAAATCGGGCACCACTCGTCACCTCATATTGTGGGATGGCCCGCTGGTGACGGAAGATGCGGATCAGGTCGGGTTCCACATTCGAAGGGAACTTCAGCATTTCGTGGAAATATTTCACCACATAATGCTCTATCTCCTGATCGGAAAGGTCGAGCAGCTCGGGCTGCTTCACGCCTCCCATAAAATAGGAGAACAGCACACCACCTTGGGGCGCACGTCCTTGGAAACAGGATGAGGGGTAGAGGATGCCTAAGATGCGCTTATGCTCACACGTCGGAACCAATCCGCCAAAGGCACGATAGTCACCACCCCAGTCATTACGAACACCAACGGCTACTTCCATCACGGGTGCATAATGGAGAGAGGCTATCGTATCCATCTGCTCCTTTTCCACAAATGGTAGGAGTGCCGGCAGACTGTATGCGCCGCAGGTGGTTACCACATAACGACTGATTATCTGTTGTGACTGTCCTTCGCCGTCAACAAATGCTGTTACCCATCCTTCTTCACTCGGCATCACCCGCACGTCTTTCACCCCAAGAGAGATATGTTCATAGCCAATGGCCGAGGCCTCTGCCTCGGGAATCCGACTCAGTCCTCCAACTGCTGAAAACACTTTCTTGGTAGCCAGACGGTCACGGTCGGTCTTGGGCTCCTTGGCTTTGGCAATGCTTCCGCGGATAAAACTGCCGTAATTCTGCTCCAGGTTATACAGCTTAGGGAGTGCATACCGTGTTATCAAGGTGTCGGGATTACCTGCATAGACTCCTGAAAGGAAGGGATCAACGGCATAATCCACGAACGACTTACCCAATCGGCGGCGGGCCAGACTGCCCACGCTTTCGTCGGGATCAGTGCCTTTCTTCCTCCAGGGCTCACCCAGGATTCGTATCTTATCGGAAAAGCGAAACAACGGAGTAGTAACAGCACTCAACGGTCCGGAAGGTAAATCGTGAAAACGGTTACCTTTCCATATCAAACGTCGCTTGGCGGAATCAGGAGCCGTCTCCAACTGACATTCACCGTTGGAACTGATGGCAAGAGCAGACATCAGTTCTGCTACTTCGGGTGTAGAAACGGAACCTGTTGTAGGACCGCTTTCGAACACAAAGTCATCTTCGCGGAAAGTACGAATCTGTCCTCCGACGCGCTGCTGCTGTTCTACAACATGTACTGTTTTTCCTGTTTTTGTCAGATGGAAAGCGGTAGTAAGACCGGTAAGACCCGCACCAACTACCATCACATCTATCTTATCAGGCTTTTGTTCCTTTCCCATAACTCTAAATCCGAGTGCAAAGGTACGGGAAAAAGTTTGTTCGCGCAATCCTAATTAATGAGGATTGTTATTCGTTCATCGCTCCGCAGTTAGGACAACGACCTTTCTGACGAATGGGCGTACCGCATTGTCCACAAACAAACCGACAATGCGAACTGTTGTAATAATGCTTCAGCGCATAATAGACATACACCGCCAGGAGTATATATCCTATATAATATAAGGTGGTAAGACTGAATATGATGTAGTTGATGGCGCATACACCTCCCAAGCCGCAGAGATACAACATCGCATCATTGAACGGAAGATGCTGGCGCACCACATCCACGCAAGCCAGTCCTAAGATGAGCATCAGCCATACACAGACCAGGAATACCGTGAGTATCGGGGGAACACCGAAGGGGTTCAAGGTTGGATGGAAATAGAACTGCTGCCACACATCAGGAGCGAAAAGCTGGATACTGGCATACAAGGTGGCTGATATCGCCACGGTGAGCGCCAGCAGCGTGGGATAGATACTGTCGATATCATTGAAATGTACGATCTTGGCATTCTTTCTGCGGATGATATACAGCAGATAAGCCACGGCAATGAAGCTGATGACGACCAAGAAGATCAGCAGGTGGGTATCCGAGAAGGTGGAGATAAACTGCGAGATAGGATCGTCGGGCACTACCTTGGGCAGCAGTTCCGACTCATGTGCCCAGCCGAACGTCATCTGATCGCGTGCCACCTGCACCCACACCGAGTCGATACTGTCGTTGGGCATGATGCGGATATCGGCCACCACCAGATGGTCGTGACGATTCACGGGGAAGGTATCGATGGGCATCATACTCACCGCCTCTTCCGGCTGCGAACGCATCAGGTAAAGGGTATTAGCCTTCACCACGAAGTTGAAGTTCTCCGAGTAATGATGCTTGCGAGCAAAGAGAATAGAATCCTGTCGGCGCGCCATGTCGGCAGAGTCCAACACCTCCTCGGCGCGCAGCACATCGGCTTCGCCCCTACCCTTCCTGTCGTAACAGCCAGACAACATCAGAAGGGAAAGCAGGACCACTACTATAATCTTTGAACTTTGAACATTGAACATTGAACTTTATGATTACAACAGCTATCTTTCTTCCTCCCTCCCTTTGGGAGGGTCGGGGTGGGCTCCATACACATTCATCTGACACTCACTACATTGGAATTCCAGACGGAAACGTCTGCCATCATCCAGCTTCAGATACAACGGTTCCTTCCAAGGAGACTTCTCCCCACCATTTTTCACGCAGTAGCCCAGACTGTATTTCAGACAGTGCCGACACTGCATGATGAGTGGATTCTTCACAGGCGAGAGCTCAAAGGCAGGAGCAATCTCTTTCAATCCTTGCTGCTCATAGAATGCCCGCGCCTGTTGGTTGGCAATGTTGAACAGATAAGGATATTTGTACAAAGATGAGAGATGAGGGATGAAAGATGAAAGATTACTACCGCTGTGACTATCTGTAGAGGATACAGGTGTCTGAACGGTTTCTTCACTGTTCACTATTAACCTTTCACTTACCTCCCTTCTCATCTCTGTCAACACACTTGATGGAATGAAGAACGGGAAGTCTTGTGGAACGAAATGCACGGAAGTACACTCGTAAGGGGTATTACCCAGTTTCGACAGCTGTCGGATGATATTCTCATGCTGCGGCTTCTGTGCCAACTGTTTCTCCATGGGGAAACGGACGCTTTGAGAACCCATCTTCAGTTCGAAGCCATCATCCACCTCCCGCAAAGTCATCTCCACGGGAATCTTCCGCACGGCCGTCTTACCAGTCATCACACGCTGAAACTCCTGGTCGAAGTTCCTATATAATGCCGTTCCCGGCTTGAGGTCGGCTGGCATCTGATAAGGATACAATCGGTTCCCTTCCGCCCTGTTCACGCGAAAGCCTTCCAATACCATTGACCGCTGACCTTCCTCCTTAACTTCGTTGACTATTGTCACGACTCGGCCAAATTGATGCAAGCATCTTTGGCCCTCGCTGCTCCAATAGTTCCTCCTTCGTCCTTCCTCTCTAAAGAAACACAACCCATCACCATTGGCAAACGAAGCCGTTCCGGCCACATTGAATGAGTTACCGCGAATCTCCTTCACCTTTCCTACATACTCGCCCAATGCTTTGGGGGTATCAGGAGAGAAGATGTTGGGTTTCCGTCCGTACAGGAAATAATCGGTAAAGCCACGATTGAAGGTCTTCTGTAAGTTCGGGGTAAACGAATACGTGCATGTTCCCAGAGAAGCACGACAATATTTGTCGGGATGACGGGCAATAATCTCGTTGAGTCGCTGACTATAAGCTGCCGTGACGTTCTTCACATAGTCGATATCCTTCAACCTACCTTCAATCTTGAACGACACAGCGCCTGCCTCCATCAGTTCCTCCAGTTGATCAATTCGGCACATATCCTTCAAGGAGAGCAGATGACGTCCGCGTTCTATCACGTTCCCGTCAGCATCTTCCAAGTCGAACGGCAACCGACAGAACTGTGCACAGGCTCCTCTGTTGGCACTTCTGCCGAAACAATACTGCGAAGCATAGCACTGACCGGAATAGCTCACACACAAAGCACCATGCACGAACACCTCCAGCTCCACATCTGGAACGGCTTGATGAATGGCGGCAATCTCTTTCAACGACAGTTCCCGCGCCAGTACCACCCGGCGGAAGCCAAGGGAACGTAACCACTGCACCTTCTCGATGGTGCGGTTGTCGGTTTGGGTGGAAGCGTGAAAGTCAGTTGACAGTTGACAGTTGATAGTTCTTCGCGTAGCGAAGCGGCAGAGCCGAGCGGATAGTTGAAAGAGGCCCATGTCCTGAACGAGGATGGCATCAACGTTTGCTGCCTGCAAATCCTGCAGCAACCGCTGAGTATCTTCCAGTTCCTCATCGTAGATGATGGTGTTGACAGTGACATACACCTTGGCGCCATACTGATGAGCATAGGTGCAGAGTTGTGCTATATCTTCTACCGAATTACCGGCAGCCACCCTTGCACCAAAGCGTTGTGCTCCGATATACACGGCATCAGCGCCATGATCAATGGCGGCGATTCCACATTCCAGGTTCTTGGCGGGAGCCAGTAGTTCGATTTTATCCAATCTCCTCGATATTATACGGAGTGGTCTGGTAAACGTAGTAGTTGATCCAGTTGGAGAACAGGAGGTTCGCATGGGCTCGCCAGCGCACCACGGGTCCTTTGTCCGGATCATCATCGCGGTAGTAGTTCTTAGGCATCTCCACATCATCCCGTTTCCCCATATCACGACGATACTCGTTGTCGAGCGTATCAGGCGCATATTCCAGATGTCCTGTAATGAAGAACTCACGTCCTTCACGGGCCATCACGATACTCACGCCGCTCTCTTCGCCCTCAGCCAGCAGTGTGAGCTGATCGTTGGCAAGGATATCTTCGCGGTGGAGCTCAGTATGACGACTATGCGGCATGAAGAACACATCATCGAAGCCACGGAAAATCGGCATGCGGGGATAGAGGATATGCTGTTCGAAGATGCCGAACATCTTCTTCTGCAAAGGATATTTCTGTATACCATAGTGATAGAAGAGTCCTGCCTGGGCAGCCCAGCAGATATAGAACGTACTGGTTACATGCGTCTTTGCCCATTCAAAGATGCCCGACACCTCGTCCCAATAGGTCACTTCCTGGAAATCAAACTGCTCCACGGGTGCTCCTGTAATAATCATCCCGTCGAACTTCTTGTTACGAAGCTCGTCGAAATCCTTGTAGAACATCATCATATGCTCGATGGGCGTGTTCTTCGGGGTATGACTCTTCAGTTTCATGAACGTGATGTCCAGCTGCAGAGGAGTGTTCGACAGCAGACGGATCAGATCGGTCTCTGTCGTGATCTTCAGCGGCATCAGGTTCAGAATGGCAATCTTCAGCGGACGGATATCCTGGGTATGCGCCCTGGTATCATCCATCACGAAGATATTCTCCTGTTTCAGAATATCTATCGCAGGTAACAGATCTGGTATTCTTAATGGCATAATTCTCTCTACCTTTGCAATTTGAGTGCAAAGGTACGAATAAGTGAGAGAAATGCAAAAGGAAAACTCGTTTTTCTTTTCATTTCCGAACGTGAGTGCCTTCGGCGAAGCCAAAGGTACAGAAAAATACTTAGAATCGTTCATTTTCCCACCTATTATTCTTTGGAGTCGGTAAAAAATGATTATCTTTGTCGAAAATTCAAGGCATGTCACACCCCAAGCACATACCACCGATACTAGTATGGCTATGCAGTCTGCTCATCCCAGTTTCTGTGTCAGCCCAAGCTACCATTGTGTCGGATAGCAATGGAACAGCCTGTCGCAACGAAAGGATAGATGTGAAGCGCCTGTCCGACATGAATACCGCCCGAACCGGTCATACAGTCCTGTTTGCCAATGGGGAACTCACAGTAGTGGGCGGTCATACCAACGGCTTTGTCTCTCTATCCACAGCAGAGTATTTCAGTGGCGGCAAGTGGCAGCAGATGCAGATGGTGTATCATCATGATGATGGTTTCGCCCTTCCCCTTCAATCGGGAAAGGTACTCATCGGTGGCGGTCATGAGAAGAACCTCGGCATCGGACAGAGTCATGAGGTGGAGATGTACGACCCTCTTACCCACTCCTTCGAGGGCTTTGGCTGTTTAGCCCTTAAAAGAACCAGGGCCACCGCTTTGGAGATAGACAGCGGGAAGGTGATCATTGCGGGCAACTGGTATCATGATGACGGCATTGAAGTGTTTAACGGGAAGGACAGTTTCTCACTGGTCAAGGAGGTTACAGTACCTCGTTGTTCGCCTTATCTGCTCCAAACATCCAACCATGATGTGTTGATTATAGGTAATACGGGATCAAAAGGGGAAACGATTGATGAAACCTTGATTGACCGTCTTTACGGGAAGTCGTTTCACGAGCCGCTGTTCGAGACCTGGCATCTGTTGAAAGAGGATATCCAAACTCCCCTCACAAACTGCCTCATCAGTGATGAAACGAAGCATCGCTACACCTATTTGTTACCCGTTGTGAACCATAGCGGTCAGGTGGCCATCATAGAAGCGTGCGATACGGTATTCTCACTCCTGCCTACGGCTACAGCTGTTCCCATGAAAGGTCCGTGGGGAGGGATTCATTACCATGGTATGATCATGACCGACAGACTGTCGAAACGGGCTTATCTTGCAGGTTTTGATGATGCTTACTACCTTAGGAAGAATGACAGCACTCGTATGTATCTGCTCTGTATTGAGTATGACCAAAAGCCCTGTAAGCTGACACTATATCATACCGACCCGTTACCAGAAGTGGGAATGGGCTCCTTTACCATCACTAACGATGGGAACATCGTTCTAACGGGTGGTATGCTACCGCAACGGAACAATAATTACACGCCGTCAAAGGCGGTCTATCTGCTACTTGTCAACGGAAAAGATGCGCTTACAAGTAGTAAGAATATGAGTTGGTGGTGGCTTGTATTGGCTTTGGCACTGGTGGTTGTTGCTGCATGGCTGTATCGGAAGTATCAGACCCCACCCCTGGCCCCTCCCCTTGAAGGGAGGGGAACGCTGAGCGAAGGTAAAACCTTTGAAGGGAGGGTAACACCGAACGAGGGTGAAGTCCTTGAAGAAACCATACTGTTGAATCGCATTAGCGAACTGATGGAGAATGAGCAGCCATTCCTGAACAGTAACCTGAAGATTACCGATGTGGCAGCCATGTTACATACGAACCGCACCTACGTCTCCAACTGCATCAACAACCAAAGAAACTGCTCGTTCATGCAGTTCATCAATACCTACCGTGTGGCGTATGCCCAGAAGCTGATGAAGGAAACCGACAAGAAGATTCCAGAGATATGGTTGGCATCTGGCTTTGCCAACGAAACCTCCTTTTTCCGTACCTTCAAGTCCGTTACGGGCATGACGCCAAGTGAATGGAAGACCAACACTGAATAGAATCGATTCCTGTCGTAAAACAACTAGTTCCCACGTTGGGAATAATATTACGATCTACTGATTTGTACGAATTGTAAGTAAGATTCGTACGAATTGTAAGTACTGTCATTCTTCTTTTCCCTTAATTTTGTAGCAAATTAAGTATAACAAAATGAACGAAAAAGAACATGAAAACAAAAAGATTGATGATTTCCCTATTGGTGCTTTGCTGCGCTATGGCAGTCAAAGCCCAAAACGATGTGGCCATCGCCACATTGCAACATGGTGATAATGTAAGTGTGTTCAAAGGACCGAGTGCGCTTGCCAGTGCACTTGCAGCAGCTTCTGATCAAGGAGGAGATGTGATTACCCTTAGTCAGGGCACCTTCACGGCTGCCGCCATCACTAAACCCGTTTCCATTTACGGAGCAGGTTTCGAGACGGACAATGCCAGCAGTACACTGCTGACAACGATCTCTGGTGACCTGACTGTAGGAAGAACTGATAATACGACATTGTCAAACGTCCATCTCGAAGGTTTCTATCTAGATGGAGAGTTTAAGGTTGGCGGAATAGAAATCACAGGACCGTTAGAGAATTTACGCGTTGTCAAAACCAAATTGAAATCAATGCTCGTTCAGAGTTCCAATTCAAACACCAGTTTCGACCAGTGTGTTTTTATGGGTATGATGAATCGTGGGAATGACAATAATGCATACAAAAGTGTTATCGCTGATATGTTTTTCAGCAATTGTATCATGAATCTTGGAGCTTTCAGGTTTTATTCTAATACCGGCTGTTCCATCGTGTTAGACCATTGTATCTTCAATGCCTATTACAATTATCCTGGTGGTTTAAATTATAGTCCATTACAGGGTTCACACAACACAATATTGACACTTAGGAATTCTATTTACATTTATTCAAATTCCTCAAAGAGTCAATCAGATAGCTATCATTTATGGCCTTCTGGAACCATGATTAGTAACTGTATCTCGCAAGAACCTAACATAGTTAACTATGACAACTGCTTTCAGATGGGAAAAGATGGAATATTTGAAGATGGTGAAGATGGAACCTATTCCTCCGATCGTACCTACGTTCTGAAATCAGAGCTTTCCTCTTCATGTATTGGTACTGACAACACGGAGATTGGCATCCATGGTGGCAACGGTTGGAGCAAGGTGCCCAGCACTCCTGTGGTGAAGAACTTACAGTTAGGAGTCAACGGCGGTGAATTAAATGTAACATACGATGCAATAACAAGGTAAGCCAAAGAACAATAATTTGTGAGATTATGGTAAGATTTTGTAGGATTTCTCGCCATAGGCGACCAAAGTATATAAAATATGAATAGAATAAGATGGATGATTGCTGTTGTGGGATTATTATTCTGCACAGCAGTAACCGCACAGAATCAGAATAGTCTGACGGCAGAATGCTGGTTAGACAACGATATCAGTACCAAGCAGGCAATCACATCAGGTGAGAACATTGACATCTCCAACCTGTTGCAAGGACTGCATTCGCTCACCATACGAGTAAAGGATGCTGACGACTTGTGGAGCAGTCCGCTGACCAAATACTTTGTCCTCACCCCCAATGGTGTGAAACCCACCGAGATTACGGCAAAGGAATACTGGTTTGACAACGACGCAGTCCACAGGCAGTCGTTAGCTGAGGCCACTATCAGTCTGGAGGGCCTCAACCAAGGACTCCATTCGTTCACCATGCGGGTACAAGACAACGCAGGTTTATGGAGCAGTCCGATGACCAAGTACTTCCTTGTTCCTTCTGCTTCAGAGATGAATGGGAAAACCATTACCCGTTGTCAGTACTGGTTCGATGATGCCAGAGATCAAGACAACTTTGCTGACCTCATCACTACCTGCACGTTGGAAAGCGAGAACAATAACATGGTGATGGTGGATATCGGTGATCTACCCGTTGGTACGCATACTATTTGGTGGCGTGTAGGAGACTCTAAGGGCGCATGGAGTGAACCTTTATCAGAAACGTTTGTCATCGAGCTGATCACTACAGGAGTGGATTCTCCCTACTCCACAGAAGAGGATAGTCATGCAGTGTGGTTCACCATTGACGGTAAGAAAGGTACAGGCACGATGAACAAAGGCATCGTGATTGTCAATGGGAAAAAGGTTGTTATAAAATAAAAGATGAGAGATGAGAGATGAGAGATGAGAGATATGATTACACCTAGGAACAAGCTCTAATGCCAATTCTTGAAGCTAATCAAATCTCTCATCTCTCATCTTTCATCTCTTATCTCTTACCACAGTTCCAGTCGTTCGCTCTTCGGGATGAACATCTTGTCACCCTGCTTGATACCGAAGGCGTCGTACCACATATCGATATGTGGCAGCGCACCGTTTACGCGCCACTCACCCAATGAGTGAGGATCGCTCTTGGTACGGTTACGGATTTCCTTCTCCGTGATGTTCTGTCCCCAAACGCCGGCATAAGCCAGGAAGAAACGCTGGTCGGCAGTGAGTCCGTCGATGGTAGGCAGACCACCATTCTTGGTTGCGTTCTTATAAGCATACCAAGCCACCTGCAGACCGCCGTGGTCGGCGAGGTTCTCACCCAGTGTGAGCTTACCGTTAGCATTCAGGTCGGGCAGCACCTTGATGTTTGAGAAGAAGTCGGCATAACGACCTGTACGCTCCTCAAAGCCCTTGGCGTCAGCCTCCGTCCACCAGTCGGTCATATTACCCACCTTATCATAATGGCGACCCTGGTCGTCGAAGCCGTGAGTCATCTCATGACCGATAACCACACCGATGGCACCATAGTTAAAGGCATCGTCAGCAGTAGGATCAAAGAACGGTGGCTGAAGGATTCCTGCGGGGAAGCAGATCTCATTGGTAGTGGGGTTATAGTAAGCATTCACGGTTTGAGGAGTCATATACCACTCATCATTGTCCACCGGCTTACCAGCCTTCTCCTCAATCTCCTTGGCAGTCCAGAAACGGTTGCACTCCATCACGTTCTCAAAGTAAGTCTTCTTCGGATCGATATCCATTCCGCTCAGGTCCTTCCACTTGTTTGGATAGCCAATCTTCACATAGAACGTACTCAGCTTGTCGAGAGCAGCACGTTTGGTTTCAGCGCTCATCCAAGTCTGTGCCTCGATGCGCTCGCCAAGGGCAACCTGCAGGTTCTTCACCAGCTGCTCCATGCGCTGCTTGGAGGTAGCGGGGAAGTAACGCTCGCAGTAGATCTTACCGAGGGCCTCACCCATCTGACTCTCCACCTGCTGGGTGGCACGCTTCCAAAGCGGATAATCCTCCTGACGTCCACGCAGTGTCTTACCGAAGAAATCGAAGTTTGCTGCAGCAATCTCCTCAGAGAGATAGCTGGAAGCACCCAGGATCACTCCCCACTGCATATAGGCACGGTATTCACCAGCCGACATGCTCTTCACCAGCTGCTCAGCGCCGGCAAGGAAATCAGGCTGTCCAACCACCAGTTCACGATAGTCGTCGGCCTTCACGCCCAGTGTCTCCATCTGCTGAGCCAGACGCAGGTGCGGATAGTTACGCTGGAACTCCTGCATGGTCATCTTGTTGTAGTTTGCCTCTACATCACGCAGTTCTGTTCTACTCTTACTAACCTTTGCCAATGCGGTTTCCACCCTCATCACCTGATCCATCTTCTCCTTGGCACGCACCTCATCATAGCCGAAGAGGCGGAACATACGGTAGATATGCGAACGGTAAGCATCGCGGATGCTGGTAGTAATCGAGTCGGTGTCCAGATAATACTCCTTCTGTCCCAAGGCGATACCACCCTGACTCACATTCAGGATATTGTTCTTACTGTCTTTCTCGTCAGCACCGAATCCGAAACGCATGAACTCCTGGTCGCCATACTGCAGCAACCGCTGCTGAACAGCAAAGAGGTCATCTTTCGTTGCAGCCTGCTCCAATTCCTTGAGGTAAGGCAGCACAGGAGCAACACCCTCGCGGTTACGACGCTTCTGGTCCATGGCGAGCTTGTAGAAGTCGCCCAGTTTCTGCTCCACGGAGCCTTTCTGGTACTTCTTCTTTCCGCTGGTCAGGTCTTTCAGAATCGTATTGATCCGTTTGTTGTTATCCTCCTGCAGCTGGTCGAAGCTACCGAAACGTGAATAAGCAGCGGGCAGTGGATTCTTCTTCATCCAGCCACCGCAGGCATACTGATAGAAGTCATTTCCTGGCTTCACCGTCTGGTTGAGATTGGTGACGTCGATACCTGACTTCAGTTGCTGTGCCTCGACGCCCATGGTGGCGGAGGCGATAAGCATGATGCTCATCATTGTTCTGATTTTCATTGTTGTATTGTTTTGTTGAATGATATGGGCTTAATGGGCATTATAGGCTTAATAGGCCTAATGGGTTATTGGGAAAGCTGATCGAGTTCCTCGCAGAGGTGTTCCCAGCGCTCGGTCTCCTGATCAATGAGCTTCTTGATACTGGTGTACTCCGTAACAACGGTCATGTCTGATGCGCCCTCAGGCGTACAGAGGATTGCATCCAGCTCTTTGATGCGGTCCTCCAGCTTCATGATCTTCTCCTCCTGTTCCTTGATACTCTTCTCCACCCGCTTCACCTTCTTCTGTTGCTCCTTACGCTCCAGATAGGCGAGTTTGGAAGAGACGTCTGAAGTTGTGGAATGTGGAGTGTGGAGTGTGGAATGAGAATTGCTCTGAGATTCGGTCTTCACAGCACTCATGTTCTTGTCATCATTTCTCACTCCACACTCCTCACTCCTCACTCCACGAATAGATAATTCATCCAACGACGCTATCTGCTTACGGCGGAGGAAGTCGTAGATGCCACCAAGATGTTCCTTGACCATTCCGCCACCGAACTCATATACCTTCGTCACCAGACCGTCAAGGAACTCACGGTCGTGACTAACCACGATAACCGTACCGTCGAAAGCCTTGATGGCTTCCTTCAGTACATCCTTCGACTGCATGTCGAGGTGGTTGGTGGGCTCATCGAGAATCAGCAGGTTCACCGGTTCAAGCAGCAGTCGGATCATCGCCAACCTACTCCTTTCACCACCGCTCAACACCTTCACCTTCTTATCGGCATTCTCTCCACCGAACATAAAGGCACCGAGTATATCATTGATCCTCAGTCGGATATCACCTTTCGCTACACGATCGATTGTATCAAAGACCGACAACGACTCATCCAACAGCTGTGCCTGGTTCTGGGCGAAGTAGCCAATCTGTATGTTATGACCGATCTTCAGATTACCTGTAAAAGGGATCTCGCCCATGATACATTTCACCAGCGTGGATTTACCTTCGCCGTTCTTACCCACGAAGGCCACTTTCTCCCCTCGTTTGATGGTGAAGCTCACGTCTGTGAACACAGTATGTTCACCGTAGCTCTTCCCTACCTCCTCGCAGATCACAGGATAATCACCACTGCGCAGACAAGGCGGGAACTTCAGTCGCATGGCACTGCGGTCAACCTCATCAATCTCAATGGGAACGATCTTCTCCAGCTGCTTGATCTTCTGCTGTACCTGCACAGCTTTCGTGGGCTTGTAACGGAAACGCTCAATGAAAGTCTTCATCTCGGCTATCTCCTTCTGCTGGTTCTCGTAGGCACGTATCTGCTGCTCCCGGCGTTCCTTCCTGAGCTGCACATATTCGTCGTACTTCACCTGATAGTCGATGATCTTCCCGCAGGAGATCTCCAGCGTACGGTTCGTTACATTATTTATAAAGGCACGGTCGTGACTGACCAGCACAACGGCTTTGGCCGATTGTATCAGGAACTGCTCCAACCACTGGATACTCTCAATGTCAAGATGGTTCGTGGGCTCATCGAGCAAAAGCACATCAGGCTTCTGCAACAGGATCTTCGCCAGTTCGACACGCATGCGCCAACCGCCGGAGAACTCATTCGTGGGACGCTCCAGATCGGTACGGGTAAAACCCAATCCCATCAGTGTACGCTCTATCTCCGCCTCGTAGTTCTCTGCTCCCATCATCAGGTAACGCTCATGCTCTTCCGTATAGCGCTCCACCAACGACATATACTCGTCAGACTCATAGTCGGTGCGGACAGACAGCTCATTGTTCATCCTGTCGAGACGTTCCTTCAGCTGTATCATCCCCGCAAAGGCCTTCCGCGCCTCTTCCCTCACCGTGGTATCATCCTGCAGGATCATCACCTGCGGCAGATAACCGATGGTGGTATCGTTCGGCACAGACACCACGCCCGATGTGGGACGCTGCTTCCCACACAGGATCTTCAGCAACGTCGATTTGCCCGCCCCGTTCTTACCCACCAGGGCAATGCGGTCACGGTCGTTCACGACGAAACTGGCGCCGGAAAAGAGCGGCACCACACTGAATTCCACGGTCAGACCTTCAACTGATATCATCTTTCATTCTCAATAAATCGTGCAAAAGTAATCATTTTCCACCATTCCCGCAAAAGGATATAGTGAAAAAAACTTACTGCATAGGAAATCCCCTCCTAACTTTAGGGTTTTTCCCACCCCGTTTTATGGAAATTCCTTTTCAGGAGACAGATTCTTGATCTATCTTTGCAGCGAGAAAAGATAATAAGTTGAACCATTTAAAACCATACGATTATGAAAAAGTTTACTTCTATCATCACCCTGATGCTCATCGCAGCGATGGCATTTACTTTCACCTCTTGCGAGGACGAGTATATCGCCGATAACCTGAGCGGCGGTACTTTCTACGGAAAGACATGGCAGGGAACCATTCGTCAGTACTACCACGACCGTTGGGGTCTCACCGGAAACCACTACCGCACCGTGATGCAGTTCAATGGCGAAGGCTACACATCAGGTACTGGTTATGAGGTGGACTACGATCTCGACGATCCGTACGGAAGCTACTACTACTGCGAGTTCGACTGGAGTGTATATGGCGGCACCATCACCATCCGTTATGCGGATACCTATTATGATCCCGTGTATATCTACGACTACTCGCTGAGCAGCAACTACTTCGAGGGATACTTCGATGATGGAACGGCATCAGACATCTCCTTCCGCCTGTATGCCATCAACAACTTCGACTGGGATCCTTACTGGTACGACTATGATTACTACGATTATTATTACTATGCCAAGCCGCAGACCCGCGCAGCTGGTGACAGCAAGCTGAAGACCGCTGCCAAGGGAGCGTTTGCAAAATGATATATACTCATGTTAATTAGGGATTGCATATGAAAGGAGGGGGTGACCACCAAGCGGGTCGCCCTCTCTGCTTTTTTGTCATCATCGTTTGGTCGTTTGGACAAAACACATTATCTTTGTCGTCGGAAACAAACATACTACGACATGAATCCATTCACCAAGAGAATAGCACAAGTATTAGGTCTTCCCGAAAAAGGGGTTGACAATACACTGGCGCTGCTGGAGGACGGCTGCACCATCCCTTTCATCTCACGATATAGAAAAGAACGCACAGGAGGACTCGACGAGGTGCAGATCACCCGCATTGCCGATATGAACGACAAACTGAAGGAACTGGTCAAGCGGAAGGAAACCATCGTCAAGACCATTACCGAACAGGAGAAGATGACCGCCGAGCTGCAGAAACGCATTGATGACTGCTGGGACGCTACGGAGCTGGAGGATATCTACCTGCCCTTCCGACCCAAGCGCAGGACGAGGGCTTCCGTGGCGAAGGAACAAGGACTGGAACCCCTGGCCACTCTTCTGCTCATGCAGCGGGAACAGAATCCCAAACAGGCTGCCCAACGGTTTGTGAAAGGTGAGGTGACTGATGTGGAGGCAGCCCTCAAGGGGGCGCAGGATATCATTGCCGAAATGGTGAGTGAGGACGAACGCAGTCGTAACATCGTACGCCAGTCATTCCGCCGCAATGCCCTCATTACCAGTAAGGTGGTGAAGGCGAAGAAGGAAACAGAGGAAGCGGCGAAGTATTCCGATTACTTCGATTGGCACGAGCCACTCAAACGGTGTTCTTCCCACCGACTGCTGGCTATGCGGCGCGGTGAGAGCGAAGGTATTCTGAGAGTGAGTATCACCACCGATGATGACTTCTGCATCGATCGTCTGCAACGGAACTATGTTCGTGGCTACGGCAAGTGCCAGCGCCTGGTTAGCGAGGCCGTGGAAGACGGCTACAAGCGTCTGCTGGAACCCAGTATCGAGACCGAGTTTGCAGCCATGAGCAAGGAACAGGCGGATGATGAGGCCATCCAGGTATTCACCTCCAACCTGCGCCAGCTACTGATGGATGCGCCGTTAGGACAGAAAAGGGTGATGGGTGTTGACCCCGGCTTCCGCACAGGCTGTAAGGTAGTGTGCCTTGATGCACAGGGTAACCTGCTGCACCATGAGGCCATCTTCCCCCACCCGCCTGTCAACCATCGTATGCAGGCCACGATGCACGTGCAGAAAATGATCGACGACTACCATATCGAGGCCATTGCCATCGGTAATGGTACGGCCAGTCGTGAAACCAAGGAGTTCATGCAGGATGTCATCTCCTCCCTCCACACTCCACACTCCACGAACACCACTCCACAAGTTTTTGTGGTAAGCGAAGACGGTGCCTCTGTCTATTCTGCTTCCAAGACTGCCCGCGAGGAGTTCCCTGATGAGGATGTAACGGTGCGTGGGGCTGTCAGTATCGGTCGCCGACTCATGGATCCCTTGGCCGAACTGGTGAAGATCGACCCGAAGAGCATCGGTGTAGGACAGTATCAGCATGATGTGGACCAAGGAAAGCTGAAGAGGAGTCTTGACCAGACCGTAGAGAGCTGTGTGAACCTCGTGGGCGTGAACCTGAATACCGCCAGTCATCACCTTCTTACCTACGTCAGCGGATTAGGTCCTACGTTAGCCAAGAACATCGTTGACTACCGCAGCGACAACGGTGCCTTTACCTCCCGTTCCCAACTCAAGAAGGTTCCCCGCTTAGGACCCGCGGCCTTTGAGCAGTGTGCCGGCTTCCTCCGCATCCCTGGAGCAGAGAACCCGCTTGATAACTCTGCCGTTCACCCTGAACGCTATCACCTGGTGGAACAGATGGCCAAGGACCAGCATTGCACCGTCAAACAGCTCATTGAGGAGAAAAGCAGAAGGGAGGCCATCGATATCCATCAGTATGTGACCGACGAGGTGGGAATTCCCACGCTGACGGATATCATGAAAGAGCTGGAGAAACCCGGAAGGGACCCCAGAGAACAGGTGGAGGTCTTCGAGTTCGACCCGAATGTGAAAGAGGTAGATGACCTGGAAGAAGGGATGATCTTACCAGGTATCGTGACGAACATCACCAACTTCGGCGCCTTTGTGGATATCGGTGTACATCAAGACGGACTGGTTCATATCTCTCAGTTAGCCAATAAGTTCGTGAAAGATCCTAACGAGGTTGTTCACCTGCATCAGCATGTGAAGGTGAAGGTGGTGGAAATAGACAGAAGGAGAAACCGCATCTCCCTCACGATGCGCCTCTAACACTCCATAGTTCCCCTCCTCATGGAGGGGTCAGGGGTGGCTTCAATTCCGAATAGGAAGTCTTCGCCACAACCAGTTGGGAATCATTCGCCAGAAAGGAACCAGTAAACGGTAACGCCAATCGATAACCCGCACATGGCGTTGCTGCTTGATGGCCTGTAGGATGTCCTTGGCCACCTTATCAGCATCCATCAGCAAAGGATACTTCTTCCCGTCGCCCAACAGCGGCGTATCCACGAAACCGGGTCGGATATCCGTAAAGCGAATGGGTAGCTTCCGCATGTTAGCCTGTTGCTCTAACGACTGGATGTACACGTTCTGAAAAGCCTTGGTGGCGCTGTACGACGGGGCGGCACCTAATCCCTTTGTTCCAGCAATCGAAGAGATCACCGCAATATGACCGCCCTGATGATCGGTCATATACGTAAAGACGGTATCCACCATCCGCGTGAATCCCAAGGCATTGGTCATCACCGTCTTCTGTTCCACCTCCTCATCCAGCAGCATGTTCTGCTTTCCGATTCCCGAAGCATGGAAATACAGGTCGACACCCCCCACCTTATCGATAAGTTCCAGCAGTCGCTGCGGCGCCTCTTCCGCCATCACGTCAATCTGCATCACCTCCACCCTGCCGGGGAAGGATTCTGCCAGTTCGTTCAACGCATCCATTCTTCGTGCCGCAACACCCACATGCCACCCTTCTTTCAGTAGCATCTCACTCACTTTTCGCCCCATGCCAGATGAGGCTCCCAACACAATTGCCTGTTTCATGATAGGGCAAAAATACAAAAAAATGGCGAAAGAAGGCGCTATTTGGGCTTTTTTTTGAAAAATAACGGCTCATAGATGACTGTTATCAACTTTTTTGTCTATCTTTGCAAAGAATTGGCTATGCCTTTTTTGTTTTACAATCACGATGTTTAACAAGTTGTCATAAAACTGTATATGAAAAATTTCTTTTTGAACGTGCTCGCCACAGTGGTGGGCATCTTGGTGTTTTTGCTGTTGATCGGCTTCTTTGGTGTGATGAGTATCGTAGGTATGGTAGCCTCATCCGATGCCACAACTAAGGTGAAGGACAATAGTGTGTTGGTATTGAAAATGGATGGTTCGCTGGAAGAGCGGGCTGAAAACAATATCATGACGCAATTATCCGGCGTGGTAGGTCAGACCATCGGTCTTGAGGAGACCCTCAATGCCATCAAGAAAGCTAAGGAGAATGACAATGTAAAAGGTATCTATATAGAAGGTGGCATGTTCAGCGGAATCCCTGCCTCCACGCAGGAGCTGCGCGATGCGCTCGTCGATTTCAAGAAAAGCGGTAAGTGGATCGTGGCCTATGCCGACCAGTATTCTCAGAGCTCTTATTACCTGGCCAGTGTGGCTGATAAGATCTGGCTCAACCCGCAGGGTATGGTGGATTGGCACGGCTTGGCTTCTCAGCCCTACTACCTGAAAGACCTGCTGGAGAAGTTCGGCGTGAAGGTGCAGCTGGCTAAGGTGGGCGCTTACAAGAGTGCTCCCGAGACCTACACCTCCGACCACATGAGTGAGCCCAACCGCGAGCAGATCACGGCGTATATCACAGGTATCTGGGACACCATGCTGAATGATGTCTCTGCCAGTCGTAAGATCAGTAAGGAAACCCTGAACACCCTTGCCGACGGTATGGTGATGCTGGCCGACCAGCAGGATTACGTCAAGAACAAGCTGGTTGACAAGCTGCTCTATAGTGAGGAAGTGAAAGGTGAAGTGAAGAAGCTGCTGGGCATTGACGAGGACAAGGACATCAACCAGATCAATGTGGAGCAGATGCAGAATGTGAAGGAGAACCGCAAGGGCGATAAGATTGCCGTCTATTATGCCTATGGTAGTATTGTAGATGACCGAGGAACGGGTTCCTTGGGTTCAACCGACCATCTGATTGTGGGTAAGGAAGTGAGCAAGGACCTTGAGAAACTGGCTGCCGACGATGATGTGAAGGCCGTCGTACTGCGTGTCAACAGCGGTGGTGGTTCCGCCTATGCTTCTGAGCAGATCTGGCATGCTATGATGAACCTCAAAGCCAAGAAGCCCGTCGTAGTATCCATGGGCGGCATGGCTGCCTCTGGTGGTTACTATATCAGCTGTCCGGCCAACTGGATCGTGGCTGAGCCTACCACCATCACGGGTAGCATCGGTATCTTTGGTATGTTCCCCGACTTTAGCGGACTGCTTACCCAGAAGCTGGGTGTGAAGTTCGACGAGGTGAAGACCAACAAGAACGCTGGCTTCGGCACCTTGGCCCGTCCGTTCAACGAGGAAGAGATGGCTTATCTCAATGCCTATATCGACCGTGGCTATAAGCTGTTCCGTCAGCGTGTGGCCGATGGAAGAAAGCAGAGCACAGAGGCCATCGAAGAGATAGCACAAGGTCATGTATGGTTGGGCAAGGATGCCCTGGGCATCAAGTTGGTTGACCAGCTTGGTAGCATCGATGATGCAGTGAAGAAAGCAGCCGAACTGGCCAAGCTCGACGAATACTTCACCTCTTCCTATCCCGGCGAGGCAGACTTCTTCGACCAGATCATGGACAGCATGTCAGACACTGGCGGCAACTACCTCGATGCACAGATGCGTGCCACCTTGGGTGATTTCTACGAGCCGTTCGTGCTGCTTAAGAATATCAACAATCAGAATGCCATCCAGGCAAGATTACCGTTCTATCTGAATATCCGATAACCATGGAAGGTGATTTCATCAAGATACGCGAATGGCTGCTGCCCGTCAGCTGGCTCTACGGTATCGGTGTAAGATTCCGCAACCAGCTGTTCGAGATGGGCGTGCTGAAAAGCCGTTCCTTCAAAACCCCCATCATCTCGGTGGGGAACATCACGGTGGGCGGCTCTGGCAAGACACCGCATGTAGAGTATCTGGTTCGTCTGCTGCAAGACAAGACGAAAGTGGCAGTACTCAGCAGGGGCTACAAGCGCAAGAGCTCGGGCTATGTGCTGGCCGACAAGGACTCCACGTCGCGTATGATTGGTGATGAGCCTTACCAGATGAAGAAGAAGTATCCTGATATCCATATCGCCGTTGACAGGAACCGTTGTCATGGTATCGACCGTCTCACTGGCGACGAGGAGACCAAGGACACCGATGTGGTTCTGCTGGATGATGCTTTCCAGCACCGTTACGTCAAGCCGGGCATCAATATCCTGCTGGTCGACTACCACCGTCTGATTATCTACGACAAGCTGTTGCCAGCGGGTATGCTGCGCGAGCCCAAGCAGGGGAAGAACCGCGCCGACATCGTGATCATCACGAAATGTCCGCGCGACCTCAAGCCTATGGAGTTCCGCGTGCTCACCAGGGCCATGAACCTCTACCCTTATCAGAAGCTGTTCTTCACCACACTGAAATACAACAAGCTGAAACCGCTGTATTACGGTGATGACCGACCGCTGAGCGACATCCAGTCGGATATGAATATCCTGCTGCTTACAGGTATCGCCTCACCCAAGCAGATGATGATCGACCTGGAGCCTTACACCAAGAATATCACGCCGCTCACCTATCCCGATCATCATCGTTTCAAGAAGAAGGATATCGAGCTCATCAACGAAACCTTCGCCGCTATGCCTGAACCCAAGATGGTGATCACCACCGAGAAAGACAATGCGCGACTGTTTGGGGTGGAAGGACTATCCGACGAGGTAAGACAGCATATCTACATGCTTCCCATCGAGGTGGAGTTCTTGCTGAATCAACAAGAAGAGTTTAACGAAAAGATCATTGGCTATGTACGAAAAAATTCAAGAAACAGCATCCTGGCTAAAGCAAAGGATGAGCACAAGTCCAACAACCGCGATCATTCTGGGAACGGGCCTCGGACAATTAGCTTCAGAAATAACTGATACGTATGAGTTTCCTTATTCAGAGATTCCCAACTTCCCTGTATCAACGGTAGAGGGCCATTCCGGGAAGCTCATCTTCGGTAAGCTCGGCAACAAGGATATCATGGCCATGCAGGGGCGTTTCCACTTTTATGAAGGCTACTCCATGAAAGAGGTCACCTTCCCCATCCGCGTGATGTACGAGCTGGGCATCAAGACCCTCTTCGTGAGCAACGCCTCGGGCGGTATGAATCCTTCGTTCAAGATCGGCGATTTGATGATCATCACCGACCATATCAATTTCTTCCCCGAGCATCCGCTGCGCGGGAAGAACTTCCCCACCGGACCGCGATTCCCCGATATGCACGAGCCGTACGACCTCGCTTTGATTGCCGAGGCCGACAAGATTGCTCAGGAAAAGGGCATCTATGTGGTGCATGGCGTGTATGTAGGCGTACAAGGTCCCACCTTCGAGACACCGGCCGAATACAGGATGTACCGCACGCTGGGTGGTGATGCGGTAGGCATGAGTACCGTTCCTGAGGTCATCGTGGCCCATCACTGCGGCATCAAGACCTTCGGTGTGTCGGTCATCACCGACCTCGGTGGCTTCGATGTGCCAGTAGCCGTGAGTCATGAGGAGGTGCAGGAAGCTGCCAACAAGGCCCAGCCGCTCATGACCGAGATCATGCGCGAGATGATCAACAGGGCATAACAATAGAAAGAATCAAAACATGGATATAGCTAAAATCGGCGAGTTCGGTCTCATCGACCGACTCACCGAAGGAATCAAACCCCAAAACGCGTCCACCCTGAAAGGAGTGGGCGACGACTGTGCTGTGATGCACTATCCCGATGCGGAGGTACTGGTAACCACCGACATGCTCATGGAGGGCGTGCACTTCGACCTTACCTATATCGACCTCCAGCACTTAGGGTATAAGTCGGCCATGGTGAACATCTCTGATATCTTCGCCATGAACGGCATACCCCGTCAGATGACGGTCAGTCTCGCGCTCAGTAAACGGTTCTCTGTAGAGGACATGGAGCAGTTCTACAGCGGACTGCGCATGGCGTGCGACAAATGGAATGTTGACATTGTGGGAGGCGACACCACGTCGTCGCTCACGGGCATGGCCATTAGCATCACCTGTATCGGCGAGGCTCGCAAAGAGGATATCGTGTATCGCAGTGGCGCCCAGGACACCGATCTGATTTGTGTCAGTGGCGACCTTGGTGCGGCCTATATGGGACTCCAGCTGCTGGAGCGCGAAAAGACCGTTTATTACCAGCAGATCGACGAGCTCAACCAGAAGGTGAAGGCGGCCAAGGCCGACGGTACCTATGAGCAGAAAAGGGAGATGTTCCAGAAACAGTGGGCGCTCACCAAGGATTTCCAGCCCGACTTCTCAGGAAAGGAGTATCTGCTGCAGCGCCAGCTGAAGCCTGAGGCACGCGGGGACATCATCCAGCTGCTGCGCGAGGCCAATATCCGTCCTACGGCCATGATGGACATCAGCGACGGTCTTTCCAGCGAGCTGCTGCACATCTGCAAGCAGTCGGGCACAGGATGCCGCATCTACGAGAAGAATATACCTATCGACTACCAGACAGCCGTGATGGCCGAGGAGCTGAACATGAACGTCACCACCTGCGCCATGAACGGCGGTGAGGACTATGAGCTGCTCTTCACCGTGCCCATTGGCGACCATGAGAAGATCGAGGCCATGGAAGATGTGAAACTCATCGGTCACATCACCCGCAAGGAACTCGGCACCATGCTGGTCAGCCGCGACGGTCAGGAATTTGTAATCACTGCACAAGGGTGGAACCCTTTGAAAGATGAGGGATGAGCGGTGCTGGCGTTTGTTACTAAACGTTAAATGAGGGAAGTTTTCATGGAAAAGTTTTTTCCATTCAAGAAAATATTGTACCTTTGCACCCGCTAATCAAAACCAATGGTGCCATAGCTCAGTTGGTAGAGCAACGGACTGAAAATCCGTGTGTCCCCGGTTCGATTCCTGGTGGTACCACTCCTCCTTTCATTTGGCCCCTGTCAGTGATTCGTCGCTGCAGGGGCTTCCTCATTTCAATAACTCGTTAATAACTAATTTAATAACCGTAACTTAACCTAATTTATGAACAAGAAAACAGTCATTTCCATGGTCGTTCTGACCATGATGAGCGCACTCCCCACATGGGCATGGAAGGGCGACATTGTCGTCAGCACCCCCAAGACATCATTGGTTCTCCACGCCAACGAAGGCGGTTCCCTGCGTTTCTCCTATTTTGGCGAGAAGCTAACATCGAACGAGATCAGTCAGCTAAAGGGCACCAGCATGGACCTGAACCAAGCGGCCTACCCCGCCTTCGGTCAGCACGACATGCTCGATCTGCCCGCCATCCAGGTGCTGCATGCCGACGGACAATGGACCCTCTACCCCACTGTCGATGATGTAACGACGCAAACAGAGGGCAATGCCACCGTCACCACCATCACCATGACCGACAAGCAGTATCCCGTCACGCTGAAAGTGTTCTACAAAGCCTACAGCACCGTGGATATGATCGAGACATGGACCGAGATCTCGCACCGTGAGAAGAAAGCCATCACCCTGAAACGCTACGACTCCGGGCATCTGGCCATTCCGCAGGGTAACCTCTATATGATTCACATGCATGGCAACTGGAACTCTGAAACCTACCCCACCTGCGAGCCCATCAACCCCGGACTGAAGGTGATTCGCAATACCGACGGTGTGCGCAATGCCCATAACGATGCGCCTGAGATGATGCTCTCGCTCGACGGGAAGCCGCAGGAGAACAAGGGGCGTGTCATCGGTGCTGCCCTCTGCTGGAGCGGAAACTATGAGCTGCGTGTGAACAACTCCAGCGATAACCGCTACGCCCATTTCTATGCTGGCATCGACCCCCAGACCACCGAGTATATCCTCGAGCCCAAAGAGGTGTTCACCACACCTAAGCTCGCCTTCACCCTCTCTAACGAGGGCATGAGCGGCGTTTCCCGTAACTTCCACCGCTGGGCCCGCTATGAGGGCTGGCTCCACCAGGGCGACCAGACGCGTAAGATCTTGCTGAACTCATGGGAAGGAGTGTACTTCGACATCAACGAGGAGGGAATGTTCCAGATGATGGAAGACATCAAGAGCATGGGCGGCGAGCTCTTCGTGATGGACGATGGCTGGTTCGGCGATAAATACCAGCGCAACGACGATGTGACCACCTTGGGCGACTGGATGGTTGATAAGAAGAAGCTGCCCAACGGCGTGGCCTCACTGGTGAAGAAAGCCAAGAGTCTGGGCATTGAGTTCGGTATCTGGATAGAGCCCGAGAGCTCCAACACCAAGAGCGAGTTCTTTGAGAAACATCCCGACTGGGTGCTGCAGGAGAAGAACCGCGACCTGAAGCTGGGACGCGGAGGCACACAGATGCTGCTCGACCTCTGTAACCCGAAGGTGCAGGACTTTGTCTTCAGGGTGGTTGACGACCTGATGACCGAGAACCCTGAGATCTACTACATCAAATGGGATGCGAACTGCGCCCTGCAGAACTTCGGCAGTAACTACCTGCCCGCCAACAAACAGAGTCATCTGTACATCGAATACCACCGCGGTCTCATCAAGACCTTGCAGCGCATCCGCGCCAAATATCCCAAGCTGGTCATCCAATGCTGCTCCAGCGGTGGCGGCAGGGTGAACTACGGTCTGCTGCCCTACTTCGAGGAGTTCTGGACCAGCGATAACAACGATCCCTACCAGCGCGTGTTCATCCAGTGGGGAACCAGCTATTTCTTCCCCTCCAACGCCATGGCACAGCACATCGCCCACTCTCCCTATTGGAACACCGGGCGCACCACCCCCATCAAATACCGCACCGATGTGGCCATGTCGGGACGACTGGGTATGGAGCTGCAGCCGCGCAAGATGACCGATGAGGAACGTGAGCAGAGTCGGCGCGCCATCAACGACTACAAGCCGTTGCGCGAGCTCATCCAGTTGGGTAACCTCTACCGCCTCATCTCCCCCTACGACAACGAAGGCATTGCCTCGCTGATGTACACCAACGATGCCAAGTCGAAGGCCGTGCTCTTTGCCTATCGCGTACAATACTTATATAATATGAAAACGCCGCGCATCCATCTGGCTGGTCTTGATGCCACCAAGAACTATCGGTTGCGCGAGCTCAATGTGAAGGTAGGCAGCGAGCCCTCACCCCTCAACAACAAGGTGTTCAGCGGTAAACTCCTCATGGAGCAAGGACTCTACCTCCCCTTGCTGAAAGATTATAACAGCTGTGTGTTCGAACTCACTGCTGAATAAGAACAACGAACCCCGCGATTCCACTCGCGGGGTTCTTCATTATCTTTTCTTGTCAAACGTCATATTCCCCATGAACGATATGGGGTCGCGGTTATACGAAGTGACGTCGAGTGTGGAACTACCGTTTTCAAACACCTCCAGGATGTAACGGTACTCCTCCTCATCGTTGTAAACACCCATAATCACGCGGTACAAGCCTGCCGTTACCTGATAAGCCTCGTAGGCGGTGATACGACCGATGAAGTTCAGTCCTTTGCCACCCCCATAGGGCACCATTCTCACCTCACCGAAATACGGCAGATAAGAAACCACACTATCACCATAAAGCTCTAAGGAATAATCGCCGGTAAGGTGGCGACTCGCTCCGCGGAACGGATGCATCGATTTCATGCTTATCACAAACTGCCTGTTCTCGATGCCCTCTCTCACCTTCTGTGCAGTCCATAGGGCATACTCCTCTTTTGTCACTTTCTGTCCATCGATGGTATAAGAAGCGCAGGATACCATCAACAAACCCATGACAAATACTACAATCATCTTTTTCATACGGTTAGTGTTTAATTAGGTTATCGTTTCGATGGCAAATATAATAATTATCATTGAAACATCCAAGTAATTCAGAAAAAAGTTGATAGTAAATAAAAAAAAGAAGAGGTGACAAGGGACAAGTTCCTACCACTCCTATATATAATAAATTATTATAAAGAAAAAATTCATGATATAACACGCCCTTACAGGGGTGGGTCGAAAAAATAAACTGTAATCTGTAATAACTGTAATATTTGTAATAATTGCTGTGGAAGACACTGAAAGTTTACTTAAAACCTGCGTGAGGTTGAATATACTCATTTTCCATTACAATTATTTTTAAGTAAATTACTATATTTTAGCGGGATTTTTGTATCTTTGCACCATGCAGCGTGAGCTCGACAAGCTTTCGGTTCACAATTCGACAAAGGCCCAAACAGCCAATAGGCATACAACATATGGAATCCCCTTCTCTGTATGCAATGGGGTTGATTGCCTGTCGAGTCACTGCTTTGGGTTCATTATTTAAATAGATGGAGTTAATTAACAATATCAACAAGACACTACGGGATGACATCGTAGCGCAAATGAAAGCCGGGAGCCGACTATCCATAGCGGCATCCTGCTTCTCCATCTATGCCTTTCAGGAGCTGAAGGAGGCTCTGAAAGACATCAAGGAACTTCGTTTCATTTTCACTTCGCCCACGTTTACTACGGAGAAAACTCCAAAACAGCAGCGTGAGTTCTACATTCCACGGTTAGACCGTGAGCGTACACTTTATGGCTCTGAGTTTGAAGTGAAGCTTCGCAACGAACTGACACAAAAGGCTATTGCACGTGAATGTGCTGAGTGGATTAGGGAAAAGGTTTGTTTCAAGTCAAACAAAACCAACGAGCAGATGATGGGCTTCATCAACCTTGATGACATCAGTTATTCACCCATCAACGGTTTTACCACGGTTGACCTCGGTTGTGAGAAAGGCAACGCTGCCTATACGATGATTCAGAAGGCCGAAGCTCCTTTCTCGAAGGCATACATCGATCTCTTCAATCAGATATGGAATGATAGTGGTCGCCTACAGGTAGTTACGGAAGAAGTCATTGACAACATCAGCAATGCTTATAAGGAGAATGCGCCAGAGTTTCTTTACTTTGTGGCACTCTACAACATTTTCAATGAGTTCTTGGAAGACATCAGTGAAGATGAACTGCCCAAAGAGGCAACAGGTTTCAAGAACTCTGCCATCTGGAACAAGCTATATAACTTCCAACGTGATGCTGCACTTGCCATCATCAATAAGTTGGAAAAGTACAACGGCTGCATCCTTGCCGATAGTGTAGGTTTAGGAAAAACCTTCACCGCCTTGTCGGTTATTAAATATTTTGAGAGTCGTAATCGAACTGTCTTAGTACTCTGCCCCAAGAAACTCTTTGAGAACTGGAATACCTACCGGCAGAACTATGTAAATAACCCTTTGGCTCGTGACCGATTCAACTACGATATACTTTATCACACCGACCTCTCGCGTGACTATGGACGAAGCAACGACCTCGACTTAGAGCGCATGAATTGGGGCAACTATGACCTTGTGGTTATTGACGAAAGCCACAATTTCCGCAATGGTGGCAAGGTGAGTACAGATGAGAATGGTGAGAATCCACGTGAGAACCGCTATCTGCGCCTGATGAACAAGGTTATCCGTTCTGGTGTGAAGACCAAAGTACTGATGCTTTCTGCAACACCAGTCAACAATCGCTTCAACGACTTGAAGAACCAGTTGCAGTTAGCATACGAAGGAGAAAGCGAAGCCTTTGACAAGTTGTTGCCAACCAATCGTGGTATTGATGACATCTTCCGTCAGGCACAAGGCTCCTATAATATCTGGGCCGACCTGCCGCCAGAAGAACGTACCACAGAAAGACTTCTGAGGATGCTCGACTTTGACTTTTTCCGACTACTGGATACAGTCACCATCGCCCGAAGCCGTAAACACATTCAGCAGTATTACGATACCGCTGACATTGGTACATTCCCAGAACGCCTTAAACCCATCTCCCATAGTCCTCATCTAACAGACCTTGACACGGCCATAAACTATAATGAGATTTTTGAGCAACTACAGATGTTGCACTTGGCCATATATGCGCCTTCTGCCTTTATTCTTCCCAGCCAACTCTGGAAGTATAAAGAAGAGGAAAGTACAACAGGACATCGTCTGAGTATAGAAGAGCGCGAACAAGGTATTCAGCGACTGATGAACATGCAGTTATTGAAGCGTCTGGAGTCATCGGTCAACAGTTTCCGTCTCACCTTAACTCGCATCCGCGATTTTATGCAGGAGACGCTTAATGCTATTGCACGTTTCCAGAATGGAGAGAAACGTGTTTCGGTAGATGACTATGAGAGTGTGGACGGAGATGAAGACGAACAGGACTTCACCATCGGTAAGAAAAAGAACCGTATTCTCTTGGAGGATATGGACTATATATCATGGCAGAAGGAAATCAAGGATGACCTTGAAATCATTCGCTTGCTGTTACTGATGCTCCAGAGCATTACGCCAGAGCATGACAGTAAACTGCAACAGCTTATTACAGACTTGCAGGATAAGTTTACCCATCCAATTAATGGCGATAATAAAAAGGTATTAATATTCACAGCATTCTCTGATACAGCCCTATATCTTTACGACTGCTTAGCAGACAAAATCAAATCGAAGTATGGTTTGAATGTTGCTTTAGTTACAGGAGACGTGGAAGCACGAAGCACTCTTAAATTGAAGGAGAAACTTGACTTCAACAAAGTACTGACCCTTTTCTCCCCCATATCCAAGGAGCGTGAAACTGTCTATCCACATCTGAAGGAGGAAATCGATGTGCTGATAGCCACCGACTGTATCAGTGAAGGTCAGAACTTGCAGGATTGTGACTACTTGCTGAACTACGACATTCATTGGAATCCTGTGCGTATCATTCAGCGTTTCGGACGTATAGACCGTATCGGATCGAAGAATGCACAGATTCAGTTGGTGAACTACTGGCCTGATATGACGCTCGACGAGTACATCAACCTCAAAGGACGTGTAGAGTCGCGTATGAAGGTTACTGTGATGACTGCCACAGGCGATGACAATATTCTTTCACCTGAAGAGAAAGACGATCTGGAGTACCGCAAGCAACAGCTGGAGCGACTGAAAGAAGATGTAGTCGATTTGGAGGAGATGAATACAGGTGTCAGTATAATGGACTTAGGACTGAACGAATTTCGTCTTGACCTGCTGGAATACATTAACAGCAATCACGATGTGGAGCATACCCCCTTTGGGCTACATGCCGTTGTACATGCTACAGACCAGGCACCAGCTGGAACAGTCTTCGTTCTCAAGAACCGTACGGCTGGCGTAAACATCGACCACAAGAATCAATTACATCCGTTCTATATGGTTTATATCAAAGACGATGGAGAAGTGCTTGTTGACCATCTGCATCCGAAAGACTTGCTCGACAAGATGCGGCTGCTTTGCAAGCCCATGACCAAGCCGGATGTCAAACTGTGTAGTGCCTTCAATAAAGAAACTCGTGACGGCCTACGTATGGGTAAATACTCTGAGCTTCTTGGCAAGGCAATAGAGTCGATCGTAACCAAGAAGGAAGAATCGGATATAGACAGTTTCCTCGATGGTTATGTGGGCGAACTCTTTGAAGAGCGCATCACAGGTCTTGACGACTTTGAACTAATTTGTTTCCTTGTTATAAAATAAACTTATTATGAAAGAATTACCATTAACTTCTGAAGACAAAAAGAACGTAAAATTACCAATTAATCCACGTGATAAGGTCAAAATAATCCGTGAAAGAGAAACTGACGGTCTATTGGGTGCAATACTACCAGTTCTTAGTGTTGAGCCTGGTTTTGTACATGTAATAGCATTAGGTAATGAAGTTGTTTTCCGTCGTGAAGATGTAATATTGTCTCGTTAAAATAGAAACAGTTATCATCAACGATGTATAACCTTCCGCCACAATGTAACATCAACAAGCCGCTCTACAAGAAGGCTGTCTTTGAGAAGTTCAATCTCAAAGCGGCTGAGCGTGACCGTTTCGATGCGGACATCAGCCGAATGTCGCTTATAGCTCGTATCTCGCCAACAACGGTTCCTGCTTTATCAGAAGGTCAAGAAGTAAAAGGTTTCTATGTGCTGCAAGTGGTACTGAAGCGAAAAGATTATGACTCTAAGAATATCATCATGCTTCAAAAGCTGATACCACAGAAGATGGTCTTTGCCATGCAGCATGAGGAGCAGACACAGTTCTGTATCTTCCATACCAGATTACAACAGTCAGCTTGGATGCAAACAGATGAGGCGGCAATCACGCTACAAGGATTGATGCTTGATGATGTCTGGAATAATATCGTTGCAACCATCGGAGGCTTGGATGCTCAGGCAGAAGAAAGCATCGAGGAACAGATAATCCATCGTGAACAACGAGAAAAGTTGCTTCGCCAGATTGAGTCGCTGGAAAAGCAGTGTCGTAATGAGAAACAGACTCGTAAGAAATACGAGTTGCATCAGAAACTACAAGAGCTGAAGTTAAAGATTAAGCAAGTATAAACATGCTTAATCTATAAAACAGATATAAATATTTGATCATCAACAAAATAGAAATATATTCCAATTTAGAAATGGCAAGATTAACAATAGAACAATTAAAAAAACTCAAAGAATCAGAAGATAAAGTTGAGTTTAAAAGGGCAGAGCAAGGAAACTTTGCATACGATGGTGGCAGCCGTATGAAGCCCAACGAACGTCGTAAATGCATTCTTGGCTATGTGACTGCTTTCTGCAATGAGGGAGGTGGCTATCTTGTCATTGGAATGGAAGACGCTTATCCCCATAAAGTGGTAGGAACCAAACAGTGTGAGGGGCAGTTGGGAGTATTGGAAAGTGATATTTACCGAGATGTGCAGATTCGTCCTGTTGTTTATGAATTGTACGAAGATGAAATAAACAAAATAGGGCGTGTTTTAGTAATAGACATACCACCACGTCCGGTCGGAAAACTTTTTAGGTTTGAGGATGTGCCGTTGATGCGTGTGGGCGAAGAATTAAAGCCTATGTCTGATGAAATGATGTTCCAGATTCTTCAGGAACATGAGCCAGATTTTTCTGCAGATCTTTGTGAAGGTATAACGATTAACGATTTGGATGTAGAAGCGATTCACATTTTGAAGCAGAAGTATGCCACCAAGCAAAAGAATCCAGATTTCCTGACATTGCCAGATGAGCAAGTTTTAAGTGATTTGCAATTAATCAAAGAAAACAAAGTTACGTATGCTGCACTTATCTTGGTTGGCAAGCAAGAAGTGTTAAATGCCAAACTACCACAGGCTGCAGTATTCCTGGAGTATAGAAAATCCGAATCATTAGTACCATATACAAATCGCCAAGAGTATCATCAGCCTTTTTACAAGATGATAGATCAGTTATGGCATGATATCGATCTGAGGAATGACAAAATAGATGTAAAAGAGAATTCATACATCTTTAATATACCTTATTTTAATGAAGAGGTCATCCGTGAGGCCATTAATAATGCTATCGCTCACAGAGACTATAGGAGAAATAGTGAGACCGTAATCAAGCAGTATCCTCAGAAAATGGTTATTATTAACATTGGTGGTTTTCCTCTTGGAGTTTCTCTTGAAAATCTCCTCCGAGTCCCAAGTACCCCAAGAAATAGATTACTTGCAGATGTACTTGCAAAGACAGGTATTGTTGAGCGTTCAGGACAAGGTGTTGATAAAATAATCAAGAATACCTTAGCAGAAGGGAAGGAAAAACCAGATTATTCTCATAGTGATCCATTTAGGGTTGAGCTCCAACTATCAGCAGTTATCAAAGACAAGGCATTTGCAATGTTCTTGGATTCGGAGCAAAGAGATCTGCCAGAAGAAGAAAGGTTGTCTGTTTTTGAAGTTGTGGCATTGAATGATATAAGGGAAGGCCATTCTGAAACTGTTTCCAAAGAAATGATAAAGCAACTAATGAGCCGTAATCTTATAGAGAAACGTGGTAGAACGAGAGGCACTTATTATATCTTGTCAAAGAGCTATTATGAATTCTGTGGAGAGGAAGGCGAGTATTCTTATAAAGACGACTGGGGCATAAACCAAGTTGTATCTGTCATCATGCCTCATTTGGCTAAGTTTGAGAAGGCAAAGATGAAAGATTTTGTGAAATTATTGGATGGACACCTTACAAGAAGACAAGTTCGGCTAATGATAGACCAGTTAGTAGATAAAGATTATCTTGCAAAAGAGGGTGAAGGAGCTGCTACAGTATATAAAATTGGAGATGCTTTTAAACAAAGTTCAGCCATGTTAGCTCGAGCTTTTGATTTAGGTATTGAAGAAATGAAGAAGCGAGGAGAAATTAAATGAGACAAAACGTCCAAAATACGTCCAATGTTTAGCAAATTAATGTTAAAAACAAA